>Ga0210402_10000318_pt1 | contig 55244 bp, 39 predicted proteins | sample IncBWC7MmetaG_FD_161055 | JGI IMG/M metagenome (GOLD analysis project Ga0210402, IMG submission 161055) | Forest soil microbial communities from Barre Woods Harvard Forest LTER site, Petersham, Massachusetts, United States - Inc-BW-C-7-M | ecosystem: Environmental > Terrestrial > Soil >... | reverse complement strand
GACGGGCAAGGACGGCAGTTTCGATTTGAGCAGTCTGCCGCCGGGCACCTACACAGTTGAGGCCTGGCACGAGAAGCTGGGCACATCAACGCAGACGATCACAGTGGGTGCGAACGAAACCAAGGCCCTCAATCTTGTTCTTAAGCCACGGTCTGGAACGTAATCATGGTAGTTGGCCCTTTTGGCTTCAGAGCCGAGCTGCCCAATATTCCGGTCGCCTGCTGTCGTGAGCGACGGCCCAGTGACTGCGGATTCTTGTTCGGAATAAATGACGGCAAACGGGAATCGCCAAAGCGGAATCGTCTGGCGACGTTCTTTCCTGACGGCCAACGTTCCGGAGCTTCACGGATTGTTTCACCGGCTCGATGTATTTCTTCGATAGAGTCCAAGGCTGCTTTGGGCTGCGCTTCTGATACCAGGCGACGGCGCTCTTAACCCCGCTTGGAAATCCCGCAAACGGCGCCCGATTCCACTTTCCTACAACCTCGGCGACGGCTAGTTAACTCAAAAACCGGACACATCGTGTGCTGCAAAAACCGGACACTTTAATTTGCTACGGACATAGTAAGTAATGGAGCGACCGAGCGATTGTCAGCGGGTTAGTTTTGCGGCGGCGGCTTCGTCGAGCATCCACAACAATTTTCCGTCGGATGGCTGCACCCTTTGCGAGGGCAGTGGAGGCGTGTTCTTGCCCTCGAGAACCTGACGCACCATTTCGGCTTTGTCCGCGCCACTGGCCAGGAACATTACTTCGGCGGCGCGATTGAGCACGGGGAAGGTGAAGGTGATCCGGTGAGCGTTGAACTTCGCGACCCAATCAGCGACCACCAGCCGCGACTCCTCATTCAGCGCGGGCGAATTGGGGAAGAGCGATGCGGTGTGGCCATCGGGTCCCAGGCCGAGCAGAATGAGATCGAAGCGCGGGAATTCGCCGGATTTGAGTTCGAAGAAGCGGCGGAGCTGGGCCTCATATTCTGACGCAGCAGCGGCGGCATCGGGATTCTCGGCGGGCACGCGAAAAACGTTCTCGGCTGGAATCGCAATCTTCGTTAGCAACGATTCATTCACCATCCGATAATTGCTTTCGGGGTCGGTGGGAGGGACGTGACGCTCGTCGCCGAAAAATAAGAAGATGCGGTTCCAGGCGAAGCCGGCGTAATTGGTGGCGAGCAGAGAATAGAGCGCTTTTGGAGTCGAGCCACCGGAGAGCGCGACCGTGAATCGTCCCTGAGCGCCAATTGCGCCGCGCGCCGCGCGAACGAATTCTTCGACGGCGCCGTGAAAAAGATCGGCCGCGGTGGCGAGGACTTCGATGGCTCGGGTCGAGGGCATAGATAAGTTGCAATTTTCAAATTACCAATTACCAATCACAAATTACAAATTTCCCATCATTTTCCGAAATTTCTCCAGCGCCGGCCATCGCGTTCCATCAGTTCGTCGGCTTCCTTCGGGCCCCAGGTTCCAGCGGGATAGTTGGGGAAATTGCGCGGAGGCAGCGCCTTCCACACGTCGAGAACGGGATTGACAATGCTCCAACCGGCTTCGACCATGTCGGCGCGCTGGAACAGCGTGGCATCGCCGATCATGCAGTCATGCAGCAGGCGTTCGTAGCCAGTCGAAGGAGTGAGCCCGAAATAGTCGGCGTAGGCAAAGTCCATATTCACTTCGCCGAGTTGCATGGTGGGTCCGGGAGTTTTGGCGGCGAAGCGCAGTGAGATGCCTTCTTCCGGCTGGATGTGCAGCACGAGTTGATTGGGCATCATGTTTTCCACCTGAGTTTCGCGGAACAGCATGAAGGGCGCGCGCCGGAACTGAATAACGACATGGGTATGGCGTCCGGGCAGCCGCTTGCCGGTACGCAGATAGAAGGGAACTCCCGCCCAGCGCCAGTTGTCGAGCAGGAGCCTCATGGCGACGAAAGTTTCGGTGCGCGAGTCCGGCGGCACGCCCTCTTCGGAGCGGTAGGCGGGCACGCGCTCATTGTCCATGGCGCCGTCCCCGTATTGCCCGCGGACGGTTTTGCTGAGCACGTCCTCGGCGCTGAAGGGCTGGATGGCATGCAGGATTTTGGCCTGCTCGTCGCGCACCGCGTTCGCCTCGAACGAAATCGGCGGTTCCATCGCGGTGAGCGTGATGAGCTGCATGATGTGGTTGGGCACCATGTCGCGCAGGGCGCCCGCCCCATCGTAGTAGCTGCCGCGTTTCTCGACGCCCACGGTTTCGGCGACCGAAATCTGTACGTGGTCAATGTAGCGGCGATTCCAGATGGGCTCGAAAATTCCGTTCGCGAAACGGAGCGCCAGAATATTCTGGACGGTTTCTTTACCCAGATAGTGATCGATGCGGTAGATCTGGCATTCCGAAGCGACGTTCAAGAGATGCTTGTTCAGAGCCTTGGCGGAATCCAGATCGTGGCCAAAGGGTTTTTCGATAATTACTCGCCGCCAATGGCCATTTTCTTCCTTCATCAGGCCGACTTTCGAAAGCCGTTCCACGATGTCGCCGAAGAAGTTGGGCGCGGTCGCGAGGTAGAAAAAATAGTTGCCGTGGGAGTTATGCTCCTGGTCAACCTTGGCAAGGGCCTCTTTCAGCTTGTCGTAGGTAGCGGGATCATCGAAATTCCCACTTACATAACTTATGCGGCGGACAAACCATTCCCACAATTCAGCATCGATCGGGCCGGTGGCGAACTGTTTGAAGCCTTCGGTGATCTTCTTCCGCGCGTCGTCATCGCTCATTGGGCTGCGGCCCACTCCGATCACGGCGAACTCGCGCGACAGCAATTGCTGGCTGGCGAGGTTGTAGAGAGCGGGAATCAGCTTCCGGCGCGTGAGGTCGCCGGAAAAGCCGAAGATCACCATGACACACGGATCGCCCGTACGCCCTACCCGCGGTTTGGTTGTTGCCGGCAGAACTTCTGTTTGAGCCATTGATTCCTCGAATCAGTCATTGAATCATTGAATCATTGAGTCATTGAATCATTTAGTCATTGAATCATTCGCAATTCTTAATGATTCAATACTGCAATGACCAGATGACTCAATGGCTTTTCGGTTCGACGTGACCACCGAACTTCTGTCGCATGGCGGAGAGCATCCTCTCCGCGAATGTGTGATCTTGCCGCGAACGGAAGCGGGCGTACAAGGCCGCGGTCAGCACTTCGGCCGGAACCGCCTCTTCGATGGCCGCCTGGATCGTCCAGCGCCCTTCGCCGGAATCCTGCACGAATCCGCTGTACTCGGAGAGCGTGGGATTCTCGGTTAGCGCCATCGCCGTCAGGTCAAGCAACCATGAGCTCACCACGCTGCCGCGCCGCCAGACCTCGGCAATATCGGGCAGGTTGAGATCGTAGCGGATATCTTCGGGAAGTTCTTTGCTGGTCGCATTCTTGAAAATGTCGAAACCTTCCGCATAGGCCTGCATCATTCCGTACTCGATGCCGTTGTGGACCATCTTTACGAAATGGCCGGAGCCGGACGGACCGCAGTGGATATATCCGTTTTCGGCGGTACCAGCGAGTTTGTCGCGTCCTGGAGTGCGCGGGATGTCGCCGCGTCCTGGAGCTAGTGTTTTGAAGATTGGGTCGAGGCGCTGTACGGCTTCTTTCGGGCCGCCAATCATCATGCAATAGCCGCGTTCGAGTCCCCAGACACCGCCGCTGGTGCCGACGTCGACGTAGTGTACGCCTTTGGCGGCGCAGAGTTTGGCGCGGCGAACGTCATCTTTGAAATACGAGTTGCCACCGTCGATGATGGTGTCGCCCGCCTGCATGGTGCTGATGAGAGCCTGCACGGTTTTTTCCGTGGGATCGCCCGCCGGCACCATGATCCACGCGGCGCGCGGCGCGTTCAGTTTGCCGACCAGGTCGTCAAGTGAAGAGGACGCGACCGCGCCTTCGCCGGCGATGCCCTTGACGGCATCGGCGCTGAGATCGGACACAACCATCGTGTGACCGCCGCGCATCAGGCGCCGCGTCATGTTGGCGCCCATGCGCCCCAGACCTACCATTCCCAGTTGCATTCCTGCTCCTTAATACTGCCTGATCGGGACGGGCCGGAGGCCCGTCACCACAAGATACTCGATTACAGAACCTGCTTTACCAGTTCTGTGAGCTTGGTGAGACCTGCTTTCACATCGCTCCCGAGGTGCACGCGCAGCGCACGGCGCTTGCGGTCGGCCAGAACCTGGAAGTCGCCCCGAGCCTGTGCCGCTTTCACCACTCCGAAAGTGTACTTCTGTCCGGGAACCGGCAAGTCCTGGGCATCGTCGCAGGTTACTTGCAGGAACACGCCGCTGTTGGGACCGCCTTTATAAGCTTGTCCGGTGGAGTGCAGAAAACGCGGTCCGAAGCCGAGGCACGTCGCCACACGTTTGCGGTCGCGTACGGTCATGCGCAGGGTTTGCAGCAGAGATTCGTGGTCCGCATTCATCTCGACATAACCAAGCAGGGCAAAGTAGTCGCCGGCGCCAAGACGCGCCAGATGCGCGCGCAGATAATTCTTAAGGGCGGAAGATTGTGTGGAAACGGGGCTCTGCCCCGTACCGGCGGGTCGGAGACCCGCCTCCACACGAGCAACGAGGTCGGCGGCGTTCTTATCGTCGGTGAAAAGCTTGAAGCCCGCTTCTTCAAGTATGGGTTTTTCGGGAGGAAGCGAGCCCGTGAGTTCGTATTCAGAGGTGAGTTGTTTGGTTACGATTTTGCTCGCTTCGACGTCGGGCTGATTGAAGGCGTTGATCCCGAGGATGGAGCCTGCGACCGCGGTCGCAATTTCCCAGCGAAAGAACTCCTGCCCGAGATTGTAGATGTCTGATACGGCAATGCGTACGACAGGGTGCCCGGCTTTTTCCAGCGCGGCGACCTTGGCATCCTGCACCGCGTCGGGGGCGTTCTCCAGTCGGAGGTAGGCGAAGACTCGGTCATTACTATATACCTCGGGTGCGCCGAGTTGTTCGCGGTCAACCGGGATGATGCCCTTGCCGAGTTTGCCGGTGGATTCGGCGATCAACTGCTCGAGCCACGCGCCCAGGTCGCCAATTCCGGGCGACGTGATGAGCGTAATTTTGTCGCGGCCAAGTTTTGCGGCGGTGCCAATGAGCAGGCCGAGCCTCACTCCCGGATTCTGTTCTACCGGAGTGGACGCCTGGCAGGCGTCGACCATTTCTTTTGTGCGCGTGAGGAACTTGCCGGTGTCGAGGCCCATCGCCGCGGCGGGAACCATGCCAAAGTTTGAGAGCGCGGAGTAGCGTCCGCCGATGGACGCAAGGCCGTAGAAAATCTGGCGGAAGTGGTCGCGCTCGGCGACCAGTTGCACCTTCGAGCCAGGATCGGTGATGGCGATAAAACGGCTGCCCACACTGTCTCTATCGTTATCTTTATTGCCGCCCACCGTCTGCTGCACGCGCTCGAAGAAATATTGCTTGTAGATGTTGGGCTCGAGCGTGCTGCCGGATTTGCTGGAGACGATGAAGAGTGTTTTGGCGAGGTCGATCTTTTTCTCGACAGTCTTGATCTGCGCCGGGTCGGTCGAGTCGAGTATGTGCAGGCGCGGGAAGCCTGGGACCTGTCCGAAGGTCAGCGCGAGCACCTCCGGACAAAGGCTTGATCCGCCCATGCCGAGCAGAAGAATGTCGGAGAATCCCGCGCTCTTAACCTCTTCTGCGAACGCTTTCAGCTTGGCGGCGTTCGCGAGTTGTTGGTCGGTGACATCGAGCCATCCCAGCCAGTTGGCCTCGTCTTCGCCGGTCCAGAGGGAGGCGTCGTGCTGCCACAGGCGTCTTACTTTTCCCGTTGCCCGCCAGTCGTTAAGGTTTTTTTTTACCGCGGCATCCAAATCGGCGGGAAGGGACGCGGTCTGTGGATTGGTCTTCGGCGCACTCGATCGCTTGGTGTTCTTCTCGACCGCGGCCAGCAATTCGTCGAAGGCGTTGGCAAATAATTTCACGCCGTCGGCGGTGAGCTTGTCGGTTACGTCTTTCATGACAATGCCAACGCCGGCCAGGTCGGCCATCGTTTTCCGCGCACCGTCCAGGTCTTCAGTCAAACTCTGGCGCGGCTTGCCGTGATCGCGAAAGGCCGCAAGCGTCGCCGGAGGGACGGTATTCACGGTGTCCGGCCCAATCAGTTCCTCGATGTACAGAACGTCGCGATAATTCGGATTCTTGGTGCTGGTGCTGGCCCACAAAACGCGCTGGGTTTGCGCGCCCTTGGCGGCGAGCGCTTTCCAGCGCGGAGACGAAAAGATTCGCTGATAGGCTTCGTAGGTCAGCTTGCCATTTGCGATGGCAATTTTGCCTAAAAGCCCTGGCAACTTCGCCTTGCGGGTGGCGTCGGTTTCCTTTTTAAGTTGGTCATTGATGAGCGATTCGACCAGCGAGTCGATGCGACTGATGAAGAAGCTGGCCACGCTGGCAACCCTGCTCACGTCGCCGCCGGTCGCAGCGAACTTCTCAACTCCGTCAATGAAGGCTGCGGCTACCTCCTCGTATACTCCCTGCGCGAACAGCAGCGTCACGTTGACGTTGATGCCCTCGCTGATGAGCTGTCGAAATGAGGGGATGCCCTCGACCGTGCCCGGCACCTTGATCATCACGTTTTCGCGGGCGACGGTCTTCCAAAGCCGTCGCGCCTCGTCGATGGTGCCGGTGGTATCGTGCGCGAGATAGGGGGATACTTCCAGGCTGACGTAGCCGTCGCGCTTCTTCGTGCTCTGATATACGGGACGGAGCAGATCGGCCGCGTCCTGAATGTCGCGGATCGCAAGCAGTTCGTAGCGCCCCTTGGCGTCGAGGTCGGAGCGGCTGGCGAGCGAGTCCAGGAAATCCTGGTACTCGGTCGAGCCGACTATGGCCTTCTCGAAAATCGCGGGATTCGAAGTCATTCCGCGGAGACCGTCTTCCGTGATCAGGCGCTGCAGTTCGCCGCTCTTCAGCAGGTCGCGCCGGATGTAGTCGAGCCAGATGGATTGGCCGAAATTCTGAAGCTGGATGAGAGGATTAACGGCTTTTGCGGTCTCAAGCGTTTCTACCGGATTCATAAACATCTCCTAAACTCAGGGCATTGAGTCATTGAATCATTTGAGTCATTGAATCAATGCCTTAAATTCCTCAAGGCATTGACAAAACGTTACTGCCCCGGCTTCCCAAAAAACCTGAACGTCAATGCCCAGCCCCTAAATGGGCATCTGTTTCGAGGCACTGCGGCATCGCAAAAGCGATGCCCTGATACGAAACCCGAATTCCTCCATGTCCCCTGGTCGCATCCAGAGAGTACGGGGCAAGCCCCGTCTCTACGACATCATCACTTGCCGAGTAGTTCGCGTGTTGCCTGCAGCACGGCATCGGAAGTGAAGCCGAACTTCTTCTGCAAATCCTTGAGCGGCGCGGACGCTCCAAAAGTGCGCATGCCGATGATGCGCCCTTTCGCTCCGGCGTAGTGCGCCCAGCCGAAAGTCGAAGCCATCTCAATAGCGACCCGAGCAGTGACGTCGGGCGGAAGCACTTCATTGCGGTAGCTCTGGTCCTGATGCTCGAACAAGTCCCACGAAGGCATGCTGACGACGCGGGCCCGAATGCCTTCCGCTTTCAGTTTCTCGTAGGCATCGATGCAGAGATACACCTCGCTGCCGGTGGCCATCAGGATCACCTGCGGCTTGCCACCTTCCGCGTCGGCCAGGATGTAGGCGCCGCGAGCCACGCCTGCTGCTGACCGGTATTTCGTGCGATCGAAGGTCGGCAGGGCTTGCCGCGTCAGAATCAGCGCCACCGGCTCCTTCCGCAGTTGCATGATTACTTTCCACGCCTCGACGACCTCGTTGGCGTCGGCCGGACGCAGCGTCATCAGCCCGGGAACCGCTCGCAGCGTGATCAGCTGCTCGATCGGCTGGTGGGTCGGTCCGTCTTCACCGACTCCGATGGAATCGTGGGTGAAGATCCAGATCGAGGGAATTTCCATGACGGACGAGAGTCGGATCGGCATCTTCATGTAGTCGCTGAAGATCAGAAACGTCGAGCCGTAGGCGCGAATTTTCGACAGCACCATGCCGTTTACGATTGCGCCCATCGCATGCTCGCGAATGCCGAAGTGGAAGTTGCGCGCGTTGTAATTGCCCGCTTCGAAATCGCCCGCGCCGTCGAAAGTGAGCCGCGTCTTCGTCGACGGATACAAGTCGGCCGAGCCGCCCATAAGCCAGGGAGCGTTCTTGGCAATGGCGTTAAGAACTTTGGCGGACGAATCGCGGGTTGCGAGGCCCTTGGCATCGGCCGCAAATGTGGGGAGTTCCTTGTCCCATCCGTCGGCAGGTTGGTAACGCTGCATACATCCGTATTGAGCCGCTAAATCGGGATGCTGCGCGCCGTACTTGCTGAAGAGGGCGTTCCACTGGAGGCTCAATTGCCGCCCGCGCTTGCCCAAGACGTCTCGGAAGTTCTCGCGCACTCCGTCGGGTACCAGGAACTTCGCGTCTTCCGGCCAGCCGTATACGCGCTTGGTCAGTTTGACTTCTTCTTCGCCGAGCGCTTCGCCGTGCGCTTCCTTTGTGTCTTGCCGGTGCGGCGCGCCGAAACCGATGTGGCTATCTACGATGATCAGTTGGGGGCGATCCTTAACGCCGAGCGCATGATTGTAGGCGCCGGCCAGCGCAACCAGATCGTTGGCATCATGGACGTGCTGGACATCCCAACCATAGGCTGCGAACCGGGCGGCAACATTTTCGTCGTAAGCGAGATCGGTATTGCCCTCGATGGTGATGTGGTTGTTGTCGTAGATCCAGCAAAGGTTGGAAAGTTTCAAGTGGCCGGCGACCGACGCCGCTTCCGAGGAGATTCCTTCCATCATGTCGCCGTCGCCGCAAATCGCCCAGATGTTGTAGTTGAATAGCTCGAATCCCGGACGATTGAAATACTCCGCCAGCCAGCGTTCGGCGATCGCCATGCCCACGCTGTTCGCGACGCCCTGACCGAGCGGCCCGGTGGTGGTCTCGACACCCGAGGTCAAGCCGTATTCTGGATGCCCCGGCGTCTTGCTTCCGATTTGCCGGAAATTCTTGATCTCGTCGAGCGACAGGGCAGGGGTCGAAAGAACTTCGCCCTCCGGACTTACTTCACGCACGCCCGCCAGATGCAGCAGGGAATACAGCAGCATGGAGGCGTGCCCATTGGAGAGCACAAAGCGATCGCGGTTCGGCCAGACGGGATTTTCCGGGTCATAACGCAGAAATTGCTGCCACAGGCAGTAGGCGACGGGAGCGAGAGCCATCGGCGTCCCGGGATGGCCCGAGTTCGCCTTCTGCACCGCGTCCATCGAAAGAGTGCGAATCGTGTTGATACACAACTGATCGAGTTGTTTGCCGGTGGCGACAGACTGGTCACTGACAGCCATCAATTCTCTCCTCGCAAATTAGCTGGCGCTGCGTACTCCCAAATTGGATGAAATCAGCGCCCAATGGATACAACCGCGCAACTGCCTCAAGTTTACATCGTGATCGAGAAAACAAGGCGAGGCAGCGGCGGACTAAGTTCCGATTTTACACCGGGAAGAATTCGGGTGGGTTGCTTGATTCCTGTAGAGACGCGGCTTGCCGCGTCTCGGCATCGCCTCGCTGCCGGAGACGGAGCAAGCCCCGTCTCTACACGCGCAAGAATTTCAAGTGAGAAAAATCTTGTCCTGGCTGACCCGGTGCTGCAGGGTGGAGGCCAATTCGTCCACGTCTGTGGCTGAAAGATTCAACACGTCAGGCTCAAGCATCGGGATGCGGTTCGTTCCGACCGCGTCCCGCCGTACCTGGATTAGCAAAGCCTGCAGCGCCTGGGAATCGTATTTCTGCGGGGTCATGCGGATCAATTCCTGAAGCGCCGCTCCCACCGACAGGCCTTCGCGATAGGGACGTTCGCTGGTCATGGCATCGAAGGTATCGGCCAGGGCCACGATGCGCACCGCTTGGGGCATTTCGTCCCCGTGCAAGCCGTCCGGATAGCCCGATCCGTCTCCGCGTTCATGATGCCAGCGCACGATTTCCGGAATCTGCGGCCAGGGAAACTGCACGTGGCTGACGATCTGATGCCCAACGATAGTGTGGTCCCGCATCTCGCGGTATTCTTCCGCATCGAGCTTCGAAGCTTTTCCGAACAATCGCTTATCGACGGCAACCTTGCCGATGTCGTGCAAATAGCCCGCCGAGCGGAGCGACGCAACATCGCCGGGGTCCATTCCCAGGGCTTCGCCGATCGCCTGGGAGTAGCGGCCGACCCGCAGCGAGTGTCCATGAATGTTGACGTGTTTGACATCGATGGCGGTGGCGAAAGCTTCGAGCGCGTTGTCGTAGAACCCGTGCAACGAGGCCAGGAGCCGCAGGTTTTCGGAAACCCGTTGTGCCAGCGTCTGGCCGAGAGTGTGATTCTGAATGGCCAGAGCTACGTAGTGGCTCAGCATTTCGAAAGCGTCGAGGGCGTCTTCTTCGTATGCCGCTTCGCCGGGCCGGCGTCCGAGGGCGATCACGCCGGCGAGCTTTCCCCGAACTTTCAGGGGGCAAATGCACTTGAACAGTTCCGGAGCGACATTGCCGTTCGAGCTCAGAAAGCCGTCATAGGTGGAACTGGTGAGAAGAACCGGGCCGACGGCTGCGGTCAGGGTGTGCACGTGGCGGGGAAGCAGGGGAACGAGCGATGGTTCGGGCAGCAGCGCGAATCCCTGGGCATCGACCGAGGTCAGCAGGGCAGGCCGTTCGCCGAACGAAAAAAGGACGGCCTCACGCGCGCCCGCCGCCTCCATCACGGCGGTGAGCATGGTGCGAGCGGTTTGGCGGAAGTCGCGGTCCGCCGTAAGTTCGGGCCCCAAATCCGCCAGCGCTTCGACTGTTCGTAAAAGCTTCTTGAGATTGGTTCCCTGCAATCCTCTTGCGGAGGTACATGCGAGAAACCAGAGCCCCATCAGGGTAGCATCGGCCCGCGACTGGATTGTTGGTTAGTTTGGTGCGAGAAAGCGTCGGGGTATCGGGTGGATGGGGCCATCTTTACTCCTGTCCTAATCCGGTCCGAACTTCCGATCAACCAATCAGAGACTTGTGCGAAGTACACAGAAGGACACACCCAGCGTCTTTTTCTTTGACAGGCGCGCGCAGATGACTCATAATTCGTCGAAATCGCCCGCGCCGCTTGCGTTCTGCCGGATTCGTCCGGCACTTACCGACAGAATACTGACAAAAGAGAGAGCTGTGGTTGTGCCTCAATCCAAGCCGTTTCGCTCCGGGAAAATGCTCAATGCTAACGGTATGGCTCGCGATTTTTTGCCGGAGATCCATTCCAGCCGGCTCGGCGACACATCCGGCAACGTCTCTGGAAACGTATCGGGCAATTTGGACGAGAGCACAGCCGTGTCGTCCCTGAAGGAGTTGATCGCAGCCGGGGACCATCGCCTGGACCCGATGCTCGCGACCATCACCGATGCCGCCCGGAAATTGACGGGCGCCTCCGGAGCCGCACTGGCGATGTGGAAGGATGGCGGGATGATCTGCCGTGCGCGCAGCGGCGATACGGCTCCCGCTCTCGGCGCGCGCTTGAGTGCCGAGACTGGAATCTCGGGGGAGTGCTTGCGCACCGGGAAAATTCAGTATTGCACAGATACCGAGAATGATCCGCTCGTCGACGTGGAAGTCTGCCGCAGCCTAGGCTTGCGGTCGATTGCCGTTTTGCCGATTCAGGGCTGGCGCGGGGTCAACGGAGTTCTCGAAGTTTTTTCCACCAAACCGGCAGCCTTTACCGAACAGAGTATTACTTATCTTCAGCAACTTGCGGCACTCGCAGAACGGGCACGCGCATCGCAACCGCATGATGCATCATCCGCTGCGCGGAAGCCTCCGTCAGCGATGGAGAGGCCGCAACCTTCCGGCCTATTCCCGGCGTCGGATCGTTTGGGGGATGTGGCTCTGGCTTTCCTGGGAGATCGATCGCGACCGCTCGTTCTGGGCGCCATCGGCCTCGTGGCGATCTCGCTGCTTGCCCTGGTGATCTGGCTTGGGCGGCGAGGTCCGGATGAAGCGGATGGCAAGACGCACGCGACGATGCCGTCTGTCGGCGGCGCGACAACAACCGTCAACGCAACCGTTAGCGCCGTAACCCCATATTTTCCCCACAGACATCCTCCCGACAATGACCCGGTCTGGAAAGTTAATCCTGGTGGCGAATCTCTGTTTCCATTCAGTGGGAAGACTTCGGCCGGAACTCCGGTGAAGTTCGCCTCCAAAATGGACGTGGTGTCGGGAAAGAAAATTCATGCAGATCGATCGCTTCTGCTCGGCGACGTTGCCGCCAACGTTGCCGTCCCGCGCGGCGTTCCCAGCTCGCAGGCTGGCGCGCAGATGGGATCGCAGGCCATATCGCACGACGACTCGCGCTCCGAGCCGCGTTCAGATGAGACCGCCTCGACCGAGCCGTCGTCGATCTCCGCCGGCTCGACGAACCAGTCCGCTCTCAATAATAATGGAGTCCTCTCCGCAAAAGATTCGTCGCCCGGGCTTTCTGCGCCGGCGTCGCAAGAGGTTACGGGTGGCGAACTATTGCATCGCGTTGCGCCGGTTTATCCCGCCGAGGCCCGTTTGCTGCGCTTGGAGGGAACCGTCATCCTGGCCGCAGTGGTCACGGAGGATGGAACGGTAGGCGATGTCAATGTTGTCGAAGGGGCGGCCGTACTTGCTCAATCCGCCGTGGACGCGGTGAAGCACTGGCGGTACCAGCCTTATGAGCTCGACGGAAAACCCTTGAAGAAAGAGACCAGGATCACGATTGACTTCAAGTTCCCATCGGACGCGGGCTCGCGCTGACTACAGCGAATTCAGAGTTATCGTGACCTCAGGCTGCTGCCGAGCCGCGCCCGTCCCCACAACGAACTGTTCTACACTCCGACCGGGAAGGGCTTGGTGTGGGCTTCCGAACCCACCGAGAGCCCAGCGAACCGCCCTTGCAGCAATGACATCAGCCCCGTGACCCAGTAACCGATCACGAACAACAGCAGGAAGGGAACGGTGAAGTAGTTCTCGTTTTCGATGGCGTAGAGGACCGCCAGCGCGAAATAGGTTCCAATCAGGAGTTCAAGCCACGGAACCCACCCCAGGCGCTTGCGGTATTTTTTCGCGCCGACTCTGTCCTTTTTCGATTCGACGCGGTATTTCGGAGTACGGGCGAAGGCGGTCTGCTTGCCGGTCAGCGCTTCGAGCACGGCTCGCGTATTGGTGACGGTGAGCCCGATTCCCAAAGCCATTAATAATGGCAGATAGAGCAGCGACCGCAGCCAGCGCTTCGGAAACAGTTCCTTTTGCGAAACCAGATAAAAGCTGGAAATGGAGAATGTCGAAGCCATGAAGAGGGGCAGATCGATGTAGAGCATCTGGAACCATCCCTGATAGAAACGAATAATCATGGCGGGCATCAACAAGACCGAAAGCACGATCATCAGCGGATAGCTGAGGTTGGCCGTCAGGTGATAAAAGGCTTCGATTTTCACGGATCGAGATGCGTTGCTCGCTAATACCCGGGGGAGTATTTTCTTCGAGACTTGAATCAAACCCTTGGCCCAGCGCGCCTGCTGCGTCTTGAATGCGGTCATCTCCACCGGCAACTCGGCCGGACATTCGACGTCCTGCAGATAAACAAACTTCCATCCTTGGAGCTGGGCGCGATAGGAAAGATCGGTGTCTTCAGTGAGCGTGTCATGTTGCCAGCCGCCGGCTTCATCAATGGCCGAGCGCCGCCACATGCCCGCCGTGCCGTTGAAGTTGAAGAAAACGCCGCTGCGCGACCGCGCCGAGTGTTCCAGCACGAAATGGCCGTCGAGCAGAATGGCTTCGACCTCGGTCAGCACCGAGTAGTTGCGGTTGATGTGCGTCCAGCGCGTTTGCACCATGCCAACCTTGGGATCGGTGAAGTGATGAATGCATTTCAGCAGAAAGTCGGGCGGCGGAACAAAATCTGCGTCAAAGATGGCAACGAATTCGCCCTTTGCCGTCTTCAAGCCTTCCGCCAAAGCGCCGGCCTTGTAGCCCTCACGATTGTCGCGGTGCAGGTAGGTAACCGGATGTCCCGAGGCCGCGTAGCGATCCACTAATAGGCGGGCGACCTCGATGGTTTCGTCGGTTGAGTCGTCCAGCAACTGGATGTCGAGCTTTTCTCTTGGATAATCGAGCCGGCACACGGCATCGAGGAGCCGGTCGACTACGTATTGTTCGTTAAAGATCGGCAACTGTACGGTGACGCGCGGAGATTCTTCGGGCTGGAAATGAGCCGCTGGTTCCGTCGTCTTGTTCTTCTTGTGCTTGTAATAAAGATAGACCATCCAGTAGCGGTGCGCGCCGTACGCGGCCAGGACGATCAGGACGATGAAATAGGGAATCAGCAGCGCCAGATCAAAGGCATTGACCTGGTAAAGGCCCTGGAAAGTCTTGTCCAGAAAATGCTGGCGAAGATAGGGCATCAGGCCCTTGGAGGCGAGGATCAAGACCAGGGCCAGCGGGGAAGAAGTGAGCGTCAAATCCATGAACTCAGCCGGGGCATGAATCAAAAGGAAGAAAGCGGTCGAAGCATTGTACCTGATCGACCAAAACCCATTGCGGCATTGAATCATGGAGACATTCAGGCATTGAAAATCATACTTTCATTTGGTCCATCACCCAATGACTCAAATGACAAAATGATGCAATCGTTTCTTTACTTCCACTCCTCACCCGTTGGACTGACTTTCAGTTCGATCTGCTGATGAGAACCCTCCTCTACTTTCACCGCCGTACCATTGGGTTCCTGGGACTTCAGAAAATCGGGGTCGCGGTAAACGCTCTCTTCCATATCCTGCCAGGCAAAGAGCGTGTAACTGCCCGGCGTTAAGCCGCGAATCGTAAAATGCCCATGCTGATCGGTCGATCCGGTCCCGAAACGATCGGGAAGCTTGCGGTATTTTTCCTCAGGGACGGCTACCACGGTGGCGTTGGCCACGGGATGGTCGTTGTTCACCAGATCGTTGTTCACACGATCGGTGTCCGCATCTTTTTCCGTTTTCTCTTCCCGTAGGATGACTGCTCCCTCGAGCGAGCCTCCCTTGGTGCTCACCAGCAGATCAAGTGTCGCCGGACCGCTTGCCGTGAATCCGGTTTGGATATCTCGTCCGCCGAGCTTCACCGCTTTCAGGAAGAAACCCTGCCCGTCGCCACCGTAGACCTGCACAATGTAGTTGCCGGGGGGCACGTTTTTCCACTCGAAGTTGCCTATCCGGTCGGCGGCAGCGTTCGTCCCAAAAAATTCCTGTGACATGAAGATGCCCGTATCATCGGGCAATTCGGCCTGGCGCAAGTTTGCGGAGTACTGCGTGAGGTCCCCCGACGCGCTGCCCTCGATATGGAGATGGCCGGAGAGCGTGAAAGAAGGCAGGGGAGTAAGCTTTACACCATCCACGTCAGCGGCGACGACGCTGACATCCTGGCGTGCCGTAAACGATTGCGATCCGGTGGGGGTCGATGCCCGCACGACATACGATCCCGGAGCGACTCCGCGCACTTCGAACTGGCCGTCCGGTCCGACTTCACTCGCCCGCATAGAATCGCCCGTCTTGGAGACCAACTCCACGGCGGGTTTCTGGCCGGCCATGACACTAGTAACGATTCCGCGCACGCGATACGTTCTCGCCGGCACCAGCGTGAAGTTGACTGGCATTTCGTCGCCCGCCTTAAGCGTTACAGCCGAGGCCAGCATGGCATCGTAGGTTCCTGGATAGTATGTGTTGACGTAGCGGGTATCTGGCTGGCCCGCGCCTGCCAATGATTTCTCCTGTTTTTCGTAATCGCGGAAGTCCGCCGGGGGCATGGCCACAATCCAATACTGGCCGGGAAACAAACCTGCGAGACGGTATTCGCCAAGATCGTTTGTCCCCACGGTCCCGACGCTTTCTCTCGTGGACTTGCCTGGTTTTTTCTTTAGCGTGATAACAACAACGCCAGCCATCGGGTCGCCATCTTCGTCCGTGATGCGGCCGCTGATGACCGCCGTGGGTAACATTCGAAACAGCAGGTCTTCGACTGCTTGTCCGGCCTGCACCGTGAAAACGTTGACTTCAGACTTGAGCCCGTGCTCATTTACCCCCACAAACCCGGTCCTCTCGATGAAGATGCGGTAACGCCCCGGCACGACGTTTTCAATGTGGAAATGGCCGTCGGCGTCGGTCGAGGCGGTATAGTTTCCGCCTTCTTTCTGATTTTCGCCGACCACCTGCACCAGTACTTTCTTGAGCGGCTGGCTGCCCGGTTCTTTCACGATCGTGCCTGTCATGGAGGACGCGTGCGCGGTGGGTGCGGGATCCTGCGCGCTCGCTGGGAGTAAAGCGCTGAGAAAGAAAAAGGCGAGGACGAATGAGCGTGTCATGGAAATTCCAGGTAGCGGCAGCCGCCCCCCGCTGTCCCGGCGAGCGCAGCTCGCCCGGGTTTTAATTGGTTCAGCTTTGCCATGAACAGCGGCGGGGCTTCGACCCGCCGGACAGCCGAGGGCGGCTGTCCCTACGCAGGCTTTGCTCAGTTCAGAAAATATTGCCGGTATAACGTGTCTCGCTGCGCCGGACGGAAGCCCGCATCCCGTATGATGCGCCGCAACTCTTCTTCGGTTGTGCAGTTGTTCACGCCGGCGGCGCGGACGACATTTTCCTCCAGCATCACGGAGCCCACGTCGTTGCCGCCGAAACGCAAGCCCATCTGGCAGACTTTCAAACCCTGGGTCACCCAACTGGATTGCACATTCAGAAAATTCGAAAGATAGAGCCGGGAAATCGCCAGCACTTTCAGATACTCAACCGCCGTGGCTTCATCCCAGCGGCGTCCGCCGAGCGCGGTATTGGCGGGCTGGAAACTCCAGGGGATAAACGCGGTAAACCCGCCTGTCTCCTGCTGCAAATCGTAAAGGCACTGCAAGTGGTTGACCCGGTGTTCGATGGACTCGCCGACGCCAAACATCATGGTCGCGGTGGTGCGCATGCCGAGCTGGTGCGCGGTGCGATGCACCAGCAACCAATCCGCGGTCAGGCACTTCAAGCGCGCGATCTTGTAGCGGACTTCATCGTCAAGAATCTCAGCGCCGCCGCCCGGGATCGAATCTAGTCCGGCGTCGCGCAGGCGCACAATCGTATCGCGTACGCTGAGATTGCTGTACTCGGCAATCGCTAGAATTTCCGAGGCGGAGTAGCAGTGCAAGTGGACCCGCGGGAAGCGCTGCTTGATTCCACTTAGCATGCGCTCGTGCCAGTCGATCTTGAGATCGGGATGCAACCCGCCTTGCATCAGCACGCCGGTGCCGCCGAGTTCCACGGTCTCGCGGATTTTGTCGTAGATGGTGTCGAAATCGAGGATGTAGCCTTCCTTTGCCGCCGGCCCCTTCAACGGCCGGTAAAACGCGCAGAATGTGCAATATTCCGTGCAGAAGTTGGTGTAGTTAATGTTGCGGTCGATGATGTAAGTCACGGTGCCTTCGGGGTGCATTTTGCGGCGAACCGCGTCCGCCTCCATGCCAATCCCGATCAGATCATCGGACCGAAACATCTCCACAGCCTGCTGTTTGGTCAGGGACATCCTCTTCACTCCACGGTAATGGCTATTTTAGCTGGTGAGAGGGGCCGGGCGCGAGTTCAGTGATAGCCGGTTCGGTGGCCGCCGGAGGCTTGACGGTGGGCTTGGCCCCCGGTTCCTTGCGTTTCTCGTCCGAATCCACCGAAAACAACATATAGTGGTCGAAGCTGTGCCGCCGATAGTAGTGGTGTTGCCGGAAATCGAAATAGATTTCCGCGCTCTTCGGTAGCCAGAGTGACATGTTTTTCTTGTCGAAACGGATGGGTCCGTACTCTACAACCTGGTGCTCGCTGAGAAGTTTTATCTCCGGCATTGGTCGAACCATCTCGGATTCAATCCGTACGATCTGGAACTTGTCCGCGGTAATCCACGCCCGTCCCTTCAGCTTTACGGGATACACCAGCCTGCCAACCTTGTAACTGTGCATCCGGTCGGGCTTGTCGTCCCGCTGTTTGAAGTACACGATCCAACTCGCCTGACCGCGCCAATCGCCGAGGCCCTCACACTTGATGTCGAAATTGTCCCGCATGTGGGGATGGAAGACGAGGGCCAACGCCGCGAAACCCGTGCTGGCGATCTTGTCGGGATAGCCCTCCAGTTCCATCTTGTCGGCACGGCTCTCATCCACGGCCAGAAAACCCGGCTCGGGTTCTGAGATCGAAGCTACGTAGTTGTATTTCCGCGTTTCGGTCCGTGTGGGATTGCCGAATCGATCGAGGTTCTGATGAAAAAGGTCTTCGATTGCCGAGAAACGGGCTACATCGTCCGCCAGTTCACCGACGTGCCTTCCCGTCTCTTCGGCCACCTTCTCGGACGGGCAGGCGACGCCGGAGGCCAGAGCAACTTTGACCTGATCGATGCCGGGTGGTTGCCAGGACTTTTCCGACAGTCCCGGCGCTGCGAGCGCCTGCAACGGATCGACGCCCGGTAGTTTTGTCCCGGTCCTCACTTCACGGTCCGCGGATGGCGCGGCGGATGAGTTTTCCCGGACTTCGGCGATCAGGCTGCGCACCTGCCCGGCCATCGGTTGACTCGGCGACTGCTGGAGGAAAGCCTCTAACGCCTGGATGCCCTGTTCATCCTTTCCCAAGTTAATGAGTGCCTGACCGAGAATCAGCCGTGCCGGATTCCCCTCCGCCCTCCCTTTATCGATCGCAACCTGGGCTTCGTCTCGGGCCTTGTGGTAATTCTTCTGGTGGAAGTACGCATCGGCGAGCAGGTTGTGAGGAAGCCAGCTCTCTGGGTCGGTGGCTACGGCCTGCTCCAAAACCGATTGAGCTTGGGGATAGTCCTTGCGCTCCAGATACGCCCTGCCCAGCAGCGTGAGAGATGATCCATCGTTCGACCTTTGCTTAGTGGCATTTCCGAGGTAATTCGACGCCTTCTCGTAGTCTCTCTGTTGAAAATACAAATAGCCCAGGAGGAAATTGAGTCCGGCGTTCGATGGCGCTATCTTGTAAGCCTCAGCGAGGTGTTTCTCCGCATCCTTTAAGTTGCGGGACTTGAGCGCGGAGACGCCATGTTTCATTTCTTTGCGCGCTTTGGAGGGCAGGGCGCGATCGTCGACGTCGAGGTTGATCGCAGCGGGATCTCGCCGGAGGACGATTTCAAACTGTTGCAATTGTGCGTTCGACGTTTGCGCTGCCTGGTGCGTACTGAGATAGCCGACCGCGCTTATTTCAACATCGTAGTTGCCGAATGGAACGTTGGTAAATGCTCCCTGTGAGTTCTCTTCAGTCGTCTGCCAGACGACTTTCTGATCCTTCAGATTTACTAACTTGAGCAGCGCCTGCCGATCAATAGGCACCGACGACTTTTCGGCGAATACCTTGAAGAGCAGTACGCAGGTCCCTGGGTCGGTGCGGTAGACGACTGAGGGTTCTACATTCAGCGTGCTGGGGATGCGATCCGTACTCGGCGATTGCCCCAGCGCCGGGGCTGCGAGGACACAACACGCGAGGGTACGACCAAGGGCTACCAGTGCTCCAGATAGCCTGAAGGTTCCCCTACCCCGATTTTTACCCCTGCGCCCGTAGCGCCCCATAGTGGCCCCCAGTTTGCTCCAACTCGATCAGGAGGTCAAACATAATGCGCTGCAGTAGCGTTTTGTGATCGGGGTTTGCCCGCCGGGATGGGGCGAGATGACTAAGCCGTTCGCTGACGAGGCTGCACCTTCGGCCCCGCAGCCTTGGTCGCGTGGGCTTTCTGTCGGCGTTTGTACTCAAACAGGCCGTAGAGTCCGCCGAGCACTGAGAACGCAATCAGGACGATTAGCACAGGCCAGTAGTACAGCGCGAAAAGCCTCACGATGTGCCGCCCGTAGCGCTCCCCGAGATAAGCAAGGATGGTGTACCGAATGCCGCGCCCCACGGCTAGAGCGGCCAGAAATTTCCTGGTTGGATACTGCATGGCACCGGCGGCCAAGAGCATGGGCACGATGGGAAACGGCGGCGGAAGTATAGCCGGAATCGCGACCGACACCAGGCCCCAGCGCTCAAAAATCGCGTATACCCTGGCGGTCTTCCTCTGCGAGAACCTCTTTTCCAGAGTTTCTTTCCCACCTTTGCGGGCCATGCGGTACATAAGATAGCCACCGAGGACGGATCCCGCCGTCGCCATTATCGCGTAGTAGATCCACATGTTGCGATTGTGCGCAGCCAGCAGGATGGTGGCGATGTCCATGCTGCCCGGCAGAGGGATCGGTGAGTTGTCGATGATGCCCAGCAGAATCAGGCCGGGGCCGCCGAGATGGATCATCCATCGTAGGGCGCTCTTTTTCGAGACGAGCAGGACGATCGCAAGCCAGTGCATCTTCATTATTTGAGCACGATTGCGGCTGGTAGATGCAAATACTAAACGAACTGCAATTCCGGCGCCCGCGGAAGAACTCCGATTTCCGCAGCCAAGCGGTAGTAAAGCTTAAGTCCATCCAGGCTCGGAGGGTCGAGATAATAGTGGATGTTATGCGTCAGATAGACGCGAACGATCTCGATGGTAAGGCCGAGGCGCGGCGCCCACTCTTGCGCGATGGCTTCAAGGTTTTTCGGGGACAACCCTTGGTCCCGCGACTTCTTGAAGACCTCCGCGATCGCCGCCCCATCGTGTCCAGGAAGCGCCTGTCTGCGAATGGCCCAGAAAGCGAAGACGAACGACTTTCCCGTGCGCGCCACCCACTCCTCCGCCAGGTCGAGCGTGAAGTAACGCGTGCGGTCGACTTGCAGCGCCGGGTCTCCGATGAGCAAGGCCGCATCGCAGGCGTTGAGCATGGCATCGAGATCCGGAGCCATCGGCTTATAATCGCGCGCTCCACCCAACCATTTTGCAAATAGAATTTTGGCCAGCGCAACCGACGTCATCGAAGCCGTATCGAGAGCAACCGTGCGCACCTGCTTCCACAACGAATCGACGGGTCTTTTGCTAACCAGCAAAATCGACCGCACCGCGCGTCGGGCGGCAATTGCCACGTCCGGAATGATGACGAGATCCGGAACGGTCGCATAGGCCGCCGCCGGAATGATGCCGATATCGGCTGTCCCCGCACGCAGAGCCTCGGCGCAGGCCGAGGGAATGGTGTAGGAAATATCAAAATTATTGTCCGCGCCTGTCTCGCCGTGCTCAAAATCCCACATTAGAGGCGCTGTGTTCAGGTAGGAAATGGACGATATCTTTAACCGGCTCATCACTTTACGAATTCTACCAAAAGCGATGTGCGCGCCATGCTTGACGGCGTTTTCCGTGGCTACGGGAAAGTCGCTCGAATTGGCGCAGCAGGAACGCGCGAAAGCGGCCGAGGCGGGCGCCAAGATTATTTCGCTCAGCGATCCTGCATACCCGCCGCGGCTGAAGGAAATCTACGACCCACCGGTGATCCTCTTCGTGAGTTGAGGTGCTGGCCAGCCCGGAATCGCGATGATGGGGACTCGACATCCTGCACCTCAGGGCAGCGGCATAGCCGAGCGCCCGTCGACTGACCTCGCCACTCGCGGACTGGTGATCATCAGCGCCCTCGAACAAAACCGCGACGTCTGCGCCGTTCCGGGCAACGTAACCAACAAGAAATTCCTGGGGCCCGAATACCCTGATCAAGCGGGGAGCGAAGCTCGTTGCCACCTGGGAAGAGCTTCCGGCGGATGTACAGGCCGCGCTCGGTTCCATGCAGAATGAATCCCACGAACCGGAAACCGCATCTCTATTCCCGGACGAGGTGGCCTCGCCCCACGAAAAAGAGATTCTCAGATTGCTCAAGGCCGATGAATCCAGGCACATTGATCAGAGGGTTGAACTGCTGGAAAACGAAACGTCGTCCTCGGAAATCTTTGCTGCGCTCTTTGAACTGGGTTGAGGTCTAGCGAAGGTTATCGTCCCTGATGCAGAAGGTGAAGGCGGTTAACTGAGAACTGACAACTGAGAACCGGCAACGGCACACAGTTGTTGCAACTCGCACATTCGTGCTAGCTTCAATTCCAATACCGCCAAACTGAGGAACCATTGTCAAAAGGTCTAGTCATTGTCGAATCGCCGGCTAAGGCGAAAACGATCCAGAAGTATCTGGGCAAGGGATTCACGGTCGATGCTTCTTTCGGCCACGTGAAAGACCTGCCCAAAAGCAGTCTCGGTGTCGACATCGAAAACGATTTCGAAACCGAATACGTTGTCATTCCCGGGAAAGAGAAGGTCCTCGCCAAGCTGAAGAAGCTGGCGCTCTCGGCCGACCACATCTACCTCGCGCCTGACCCGGATCGGGAAGGCGAAGCCATCGCCGCCCATCTCGCCGACGAGCTCGGCGAAGACTCGAGTAAGAAAAAGAAGGGAAAAAAGAAGACCAAAGCGAAGACGGACGACATTGGCGACGGCGCGCGCATCCGTCGCGTGACTTTCAACGAAATCACACAGCGCGCCGTCAAGGCCGCGTTCGAACATCCCCGCGATATCGATCGCAATCTGGTCGACGCACAGCAAACTAGACGTGTACTCGATCGGCTCGTGGGATACCAGGTCTCTCCTCTTTTATGGGACAAAGTCCGCCGCGGTCTTTCCGCCGGACGGGTGCAGACGGTCGCACTCCGCTTGATTGTCGATCGCGAACGCGAAATCAAAGCCTTCGAGAAAAAAGAATACTGGACCATTGACGCCAATCTCGCCGCCGCTAAGCCCCCGGCATTCGACGCCCGCTTCCTGGGTAAGGGCGAAGAGAAAATCGAAGTTACCAACGGCGAGCAAGCGGAACAAATCCGTCTGGCGCTTGAAAAAGCCGATTGGGTTGTGCGCTCAGCGGAAAAGAAAGAACGGCGGCGTAATGCCACTCCGCCATTCACGACCAGCAAGCTGCAGCAGGATTCCTCGCGCAAGCTGCGTTTCAGCGTGAAGCGCACCATGATGATCGCGCAGCGCCTCTATGAAGGTGTCGAACTCGGCGACGAGGGGCTGGTCGGCCTAATCACCTACATGCGCACCGATTCGACCCGGGTTTCGGCCGAGGCGATCACCGAAGTCCGCGACTACATCACCAGCGAGTATGGCGCCGACTATCTGCCGGCTTCTCCCAATACATACAAGGAGAAGAAAGAAGCGCAAGCGGCTCACGAGGCCATTCGCCCGACTTCGGCCGTGCGCCATCCCGACCAGGTCAAACAATACCTGCAGGAAGACGAGTTCAAAGTTTACAAACTGATCTGGCAGCGCTTCGTCGCCTCGCAGATGAACCCTGCCGTCTTCGACCAGACTTCGGTCGACATCGATGCCAAGTCCGGAAGCGACGTGTTCTGGTTCCGCGTAACCGGATCGGTCATGAAGTTCGACGGCTTCCTCAAGGTCTATGAAGAATCCAAAGACAGCAAGGACGAGGAAGACGAGGAACTGAAGCACAAGCTTCCGCCGCTCGAAGCCGGGCAGAAGCTAACCTTAAAGTCTCTGCTCCCGGAGCAGCATTTCACTGAGCCGCCTCCGCGTTTCAACGAAGCTTCTCTGGTGAAGGAACTCGAGGAGCGCGGCATCGGCCGGCCTTCGACTTACGCCACGATTCTCAGCACCATCCAGGAGCGGATGTATGCGCAGAAAGTCGGAGGCAAGTTCACTCCTACAGAGATCGGCCTGGTTGTCACCGATCTGCTGGTCGAGAACTTCAAGGATATTTTCGACTTCCAATACACGGCGCGCCTGGAAGAAGAACTAGACGAGATTGAAGAAGGCAAGCAGACGGGGCATGACGCGCTCACCGAGTTTTACCAGAAGTTTTCCAAGGATCTCCGATACGCCGAGAAGCACATGGAAAACATCAAGCGCATGGAGAAACCCACCGACGAAAAGTGTGAGCTCTGTGGCGCTCCGCTGGTGATAAAGTGGGGCAAGCACGGTTCGTTCTATGCCTGCAGCACCTACGACAAGGAGAACCCCGACACCTGCAAGTTCACCAAAGAGAATCCCATTAATCTTCCCGACCTGGATACGGCCGATATACAGGAGACCGCGCAAGAGGAATACTGCGAAAACTGTGGACGCGTCATGGTCCTGAAGCGCGGGCGCTTCGGCCAGTTCATGGCCTGCACCGGCTATCCCGATTGCAAGACGACGCGGCGTCTCGATCAGGGCAAGAGAGTGCCGGACATTCCGCTCGATGAAACCTGCCCGCTGTGCAAACGCAACTTGATCTTGCGGCACGGCCGTTTTGGCGAATTCACTTCGTGCAGCGGATATCCCGAGTGCAAATACGTGAAGCAGAACTTCATTGGCGTAAAGTGTCCCGAATGCAAAGAAGGCGAACTCGTTGAAAAGCGCGCGCGCAAGGGAAATACTTTTTACGGTTGCGGAAATTATCCGAAGTGCAAATTCACTTCGGCGGCGAAACCCATCCCCGAAAAGTGTCCGGATTGCGGGCATGAATACCTAGTGGAGCGCCTCCGCAAAGACGGTACGGTAATCGCATGTCCGAATAAGGAGTGCGATTACGAGCGTGCGGTAGAAGGCGCAACCGCGGACGTTGCGAAAGTCTGATCCAGATCACGCATTCGGCACGAAATTTCAGAACGCCTTACGTTTTAGTCATCCTGAGCGAAGCCGAGGCTCTTTGCCAGCACCGCGAGCAGCAGACCCTTCGCTTCGCCCAGGGTGACAAGCGAGAAGGAAACGTCATTAACATTTAGCGAGGCGAAAATGGCAAAGAAAGCGACCGTGCACGATGCGCAGCTGATTCTGAAACTCTACGACCTCCGCCGCGAAGAGGAGATGAGAAAGGCTAGACACTGGCTGACGGCAGAATTCTGGCCGCAGAGCGCAGACGAGTTCATCAAAGTTGTGAATTCGTTTCCCAGCCAGGAAAACGCCTGGTTTCGCCAGGTGGGCGGCTATTGGGATATGGCTGCGTCTCTCGTGGTGCACGGCGCGCTCAACGAAGAACTCTTTCTGCAGCCGGGCTGTTGCGGCGAAATGTTCTTTATTTTCGCCAAGGTCCATCCGTTCCTCAAGGAATTTCGAGCGAAAACCAACAATCCCGATGCCTTTGCCAACATTGAGAAAATAGCCACGGGATCGAAACTGGCGCGCAAGCGTCTGGAGCGCGTCTTGAAGAATGTTGAGAATCGCCGCAAAACGCTCGCCCAGCCGACAAGGAAGAGCTGAGTGCGGCGGAGCGCTCTTCTTCATTCATGCAGGAACATGTTCGTCGCCGCCCATCTGCTATCCTGAATACGTTGTGCGGATGCTCTGGTGGTTCCTCATACTGGGAATGAGTACCGCGGTGGTCGTGTCGGTTGCGCTTACGCTCTATATGCGGGTCCGGCGTCAAATGAAGCGCTCGGCGGCTCACAGGGCGGAAATTGACGGCCTCGACCACTCGTCGCCGCCTGAGGCATGATCTCCTCGGACGTCCAGCGCATGACGAAAGGAAAGCCATGTCGAGAGTAGCGGCTGAAGATTTCGGACGGCAGACCCGTCCCATGAGTCGGGGAATGGAATGGGCCAAGCAGGTGGCCATCGTCATCGCCGCCAGCCTCTTCGTCGCGCTGTGCGCGCGCGTGACCGTGCCGCTGCCCTTCACGCCGGTTCCGCTGACGCTGCAAAACTTCGGAGTTCTTGCCGTGGGCTTGCTGCTTGGTTCGCGTCGCGGTTTCGAAGCGCTCTCCTTTTATCTCGTCGAAGGGGCGTTCGGACTGCCCGTCTTCAGCCCTACTGCAATTCTAGGCAGCGGAATTACGCATCTCTTCGGCCCAACCGGTGGATTCCTCATGGCCTATCCACTCGTGGCATTCATTGCAGGCTATATTTACGAGCACGGTTCGCGCCGTTTCAGTTGGGCCGCAGTGTCAGCCGTGGCTGCAGAACTGGTGCTCTTTGCAGGTGGACTCAGTTGGCTTGCCGTGCTTACCCACTCGGCTTCTCTGGCGCTCAAGTACGGACTCTACTGGTTCGTTTTTGCGGAAGTCATCAAGGTTCTGATGGCCGCCGCTGTCGCCGCCCGCTGGCACCGACAAACTCCCGTGTAGAGACGGGGGCTTGCCCCGTCTAATTCTCGTGGCGGGAGACGCGGCAAGCGCGTCTCTACGGGAAATTAAGAGGCTCCTTTAAGGTCTTGAACGGCGCGAGTCCGGATTGTTTGGCACTGAAGCTTATAGAAACAGGTTTGAGGAATTTTATGAGTACAGTATCTGCTCCAGTTCGCGAAATCTCCGTGGCGCATAGCCCCGACTCCGACGACGCATTCATGTTTTACGGCTTGGCCACGAGCAAGGTTCGTGTGCCGGGACTGAAATTCAACCATACCTTGTGCGACATCGAGACGCTGAACCGACAGGCGCAGGAGGGTGTCTACGACGTAACCGCGATTTCATTTCACGCCTTTCCTTACATACAGGAAGACTACGCGCTGATGTCGTGCGGCGGCAGCGTGGGCGACGGTTATGGTCCCATGCTCGTTTCCACGCGGCCCTTCACACAAGACGAAATCAAGCGCAGGAAAATCGCGGTGCCCGGGAAGCTCACCACCGCCTACCTGGCGCTCGAACTGTTCGCGCCCGGCATTGAAGTGGAAGTCGTCCCCTTCGATCAAATCATCCCGCAGATTCTCGAAGGCAAATACGAAGCCGGTCTCATCATCCACGAAGGCCAGCTTACCTACGACAAATCCGGACTGCACCGCGTCGTCGATCTCGGCAGGTGGTGGCAAAAAATCACTGGACTGCCGCTGCCGCTCGGCGGAAACGCCATCCGCCGTTCGCTCGGGCCTGAAACGATGGCCAGTGTCACACAGGCGTTGCGCGAGAGCATCCAGTACGCGATGGATCATCGCGAAGAAGCGCTCAGCTACGCCATGCAGTTTGCCCGCGATCTCGACACCCAACTCGCCGATAAGTTCGTTGGTATGTACGTCAACGAACGTACTCTCGACTACGGAAACGACGGCCGTGAAGCGGTTCGGCGGTTACTCGAAATGGGGCACAACGCGGGGATTATTCTTCAGACGCCGCGCGTGGATTGGGTGTAAGGAACGCTCGGAGCGGGCGCTCACCTTACTCTCTCCGGAAACGAAAACACCGGATCAATATCCACCGGAACATCCGAAGCCGCTTTCAACGACGCCTTCAACTCCTCCGGCATCGTGCCGTACTTTTTGAACCAGTTTTCCGCACGCGAGCGATTCCCCGTGGCCTCGATCTCCAGCAGTTCCTTGGCTAGATCAGCCATAGCGCCCGGCATCTTTTCGTAGTCAATCGCATAGCGCCCATGGGCATTCTGCCGGATCGCACCACGCTCCGAAAGATAATTGAATTCCATCATCTCCGCTTGGCCGTGCGCCTCAGCCGTTCCGAAGCGTACCGTGCGGAACACTCCGCCCACGTACGACGCGTAATATTCTTCGAGCTTTTCTTTCGGAAGCGCGTCGTGATCCACCAGCCATTTCAGCGCGAACATCCCGGTCACATCGGCCTTCGCCTCTTCCAGGCCGCTAAAACCCGGGCCGATCGCTTCCCGAATATCGACTTTGCCGGCAGATTTGTCTGACGACGTGCGCGCAAACGCCGGACCCAAGCCGTGACAGATTTCGTGCAGGATTGTGGTCAGAAGATAACCCTCGCCTGAAACTTTCGCCGCTTGCTCCGGCTCCATCAGCTTACGTGCGACCGGTAATACAACGTAGTTCACCCGCGCGTCCATGAAGTTCTTGAAGAATAGCTTTTTGCTCCCCTTTTGCTCATGCACCCGCGGATCGTTCGGCAGATTGTCGGCCACCGCCTGGTACCCGTGCGTCAGGTCTCCCGATCGAAACGGGGCGTCCATGACTTCCATCGGCGTCTCCAAACCATGCTTCGACGGCCGATCTTCCGCCGCCAGCGGCAGCGCGTCCTGGATTTCTGGCACATATTTCTGGAACAGCTCAAGTTTTTTACTCTCGCGCTCGTTGCGCACCATTACCGCCGCGCCATACGAACCCTTGACGCCCAAAAGTCCGTCCATATAAGTTTCGTAGGGCGCAAAGATGATGTCGAATTTTGGATTCTTCAACTCCAGCCACGCCAGGTCGCTCGGGAAGTAATCATCGCTGAGCAGCGCATCCGCCCGCAGCCGAAGAAATATCGCGAACGCCACATCATCACTGAGAGCGGCCGCTGCCCGCAGAGCGTTTGCTGCCGGCTCCAGAAAAGCGCGGAATGCAATCCGGTAGGGAACGGCCTCCAGTGTTTCGTGTTGCCACCGCACGATCGTGAATTGATCGTAGATCGCCGCCTTTTGATCCGGATGCTCCTTGACGTATGGTTCTACCTGATTGCGCGTCAAATTCGCAGGATAAAATCCTCGCCCCGGCGGCATCGTCTCCGTCCCGACAAACGGTTTATTCTGGTCAAGGAAATCGAAGCGCGAAGCGTTAATCCAGAGGTAGCGCCGCAGTTCGACATCGCGGCGGTTCGGGCTCGAGGCGAGCGACTGGTACAGCGTCAGACCCTCGGGATCGCTCTGCCGCCAGTAGATACTCTCCAGGTAGCCACAGGCCTCCACCAGCTTGCGAACGAGTTGCTGCTCGCGGGCGCTTAGATCGGCCGTCCGGAACGGCATTTGGACGCGCCGGAACTTTGCCCGCCGTTGCGCCAGATCAGCCGTGACCTTCAAATTCGCCGGTGCACCGCTTTTCGCCGCCGAACCCGTCATCACCTTTTTCTTACTCTGCTCTGTGGCGAACGACGGCGTCAGCAGGAGGAAGACCAAAACAAGCGCCCATCGCGCTGAGAAATGATTGCAGTTTTTAATGTTCCAATTCCCGATTCGACCGTTCCTCATACGTCACAAGTCTATCAAAGCGGCGAATCCCACTCGGAGCCGTTATCATGAACAAATGCGGGGAGAGAATGGCGCCCAGACACTGCTCATCGATGCCGATGACACTCTGTGGGAAAACAACATCTATTTCGAACGGGCGATCGCCAAGTTCATTTCGTTTCTCGATCACCGCGAGCACTCGCCGGAGATGGTTCGGTTGGTGCTAAACGACGTGGAGCGAGAGTCAATCGTGAAACACGGTTACGGCCTGCACAGTTTTGCGCATTCGCTGGTGGAAACGTTTGAGAAGCTTTCCGTCGACTCGGTCACGCCTGACTTACACGAACGCATTCGCAGCTTTGCCCACCAGATCGCCGATCATCCAATCGAAGTTCTCCCTGGCGTGCCCGACACCCTTCGGTATCTCGGCGAGCGGCATCGCCTCATCATGATGACCAAAGGAAACCCCACCGAACAATCCGGAAAGGTCGAGCGCTCAGGATTGAAAGAATATTTTTCCGCGGTCGAGATCGTAGCGGAAAAGGACGAATCGACTTACCGCTCCGCCATTGCCAAGTACGCCCTCGCGGCGGACACCACCTGGATGGTCGGCAACAGCCCCAAGTCTGATATCAACCCCGCCCTCGCCGCGGGTCTGCACGCCGTCTTCATCCCTCACGGCGACACCTGGATTCTCGAGCACGAGGAAGTTGCCCCGGCGCCGGCGTCGCAGCGGTTGCTGGTGGTGGATCGTTTCGCCGACCTCAGCAAACACTTCTAGCCCGCGTGTTGCCCGCAATAGACACAGGCCGGGACCCTGGAATTTCTTCCGGTCCGGGCCTGCGCTTCTATCAACTTATTAGCCGACTCAGTTGGTTGGAGTGGGGCTGGCGTCGGCGGTGGTTGCTGCAGCGGTGCTCACGGCGCTGTACCGCGCAAGCCGCGGGAAAAACGGCGTGACCTCGAACGGCATTTTGTCGCGCGCCGAAGTGATTGCGACCGGCTGCGCCTTTACGATCTCCACACGGTCATCCCACGGGTTCAGCTTGACGCGTCCACCGAGGGGCAAGGCGGCGATCTGGTCCAGCTTGTTCCAATCGAGCGCCGGAGCCGAATTGGCCAACTGCGCCATGCGGGTTACCGTCCCATTGTCCGTGATGTTGTTGCCGAGGTGGGCTTGCAGCAGAGCGCCCAATTGCGGAGCGCGCTTCTGCAGCGCTTTGATGAAAAGACCGGCCGAGTCCAGCTTTTGCGCGTATGGCGAGGCCTTCAGCATCTCAACCGCTTTCTTGTCGGCAGCTGCTTCCTCCTCGGGAATGTGTTTGAACCCGAGGTTCTGGTAAGTCGCATCGTCAGAGAACAACATGCGGTCATTGAACGCGTATTGACTGCCCAAATTATGTCCCAGAACAATGTGCGCCAGTTCGTGCGAGAGCACCATGGCCAGGCTGCCCTCATCGGGGAGCACGTCGATCAGCCCGCGGCTTACAACAATCGTGTTACCGACACTGAAAGTTTCCAGCGGTGAAGTTGTCAGCACCCGCGTCCGGACTGCCCGCGGCAGTTCGATGTTATTGGTGATCTCGATGTTGTTCACCACGGTTTGCAGGATTTTGTCCACATCGCCTGCCGGCGCTAGCAGCCCGGCGCGCTCCAGCCGTTCGAGCACGTTGTCTTCCGCCTGCTGCTGCCATTCGCGCTCGGCCGCCAGAGGAGAAGCATCCTGGGCGCTTGGCGTCTCGTCTTTTACGCTGTCCACCCGGATCTGGGTAAGTTCGTCGTTCGCCGTTCCCGTCTTCAGGTTATACCCCCACATGCGAGTCTGCGCTTTGAACGCGATCTTGTTCTTGGCTCCCGCTGTGAAGTCGCCTTCCTCGCTGTAGATGTAAGCGGGTACCCAGTAACCCGGGATCAAATTCAACCGCCAGCTGTCCATGTGGTAGTAGTAATTGTTCCGCGAAGGACGGGCATAGGTTCCGTTCAAACGCACAATGTTGAAGTCCTGATCCTCAATCCAGATACGGCCGAGAAAGCGCCCGCGTCCGGCGTCTTTTTTCGGTGTCAGATCAAACACCAGGCAACGCACGTCGCCCAGGAACTCGCGCCGCGCGTAGTGGAAATTGTAGTGCTGCCGGTCAAACTCGTTGCGGTCGGCAAAGATCATCCACGAAAAGCCGAGCGGCTGGTACTGGAACTTGAACCTCTTCGTGATTCCGCCCAGAAGACGCTTCTCCATGCCCTCGCCTTCGCCTTTGACTTTTTCCTGAAGGTAATCGCTCCGGTCGATCGAATCGCTCAGGTCCATGCGTCCTAGAAAGTAATGATCATCCTGCGGAATCGGCCCCAGTTGCGGATCCTGCGTCAAGTTCTGCAGATAGGTTTCGACGATTGGAGTGCGCGGCGACAAAAACTTGATCAGTTCCTTCTCGCGCATGATGACGCGGTCTACAACCTGATCCATAGTGGTCGGCGGCGCCAGATTTGCCGGAGCCTGAGGGGACTGAGACTGATCCGACTGAGCCTGACCGGACGGAGCGGCGCTTGGCTGAGCAGCCGTCTGTCCCGGCTGGGCCGCTGCAACCGGCTGTGGGTTCTGCGGCGCGGACGCCGGCTGCTGGGCCACTGCCGTCATCGTTACTGCCAGCAGAGCCAAAATGATCCAGTTCCTATTGCTCATAACGTCCCTCATAACTTCCAGAATAACGTTCCGCATAACTCTCATCTCCAAAGTCGTTAGTACGCCAGTTGAAATACCACGTGGACAATTGCTGTCGAATCCATTGCCTGCCCGTTTCGCATGGCCGGCTTGAAGCGCATCTTGTTGGCGGCGGCGACAGCGGTGTCATCGAGTCCATGGCCCAGGCCCCGGACCACGCGATTTACGTGCAGCTGCCCGCTTGCCAGGAACTCCACCTCAAGCAAAACTTCGCCTTCCAGTTTCAGATTTCTTGCTTCGTCCGTATAAGCCGGGTTCGGCTTGTACGTGATCTCAACCGACGTGGTCGGCGGCCCGCTATCCACGCGCTGGATGTGCGGCGTGTTCTGGGCGATCTGCTGCGAGCCAAAGCCTGAGCTCTGCACTCCCGCATTGCCGCGGCCACTCCTGCGCCCGTCTCCCTGGCCCGCGGTTGCCACTCCGCTGCCGAAATCGGCGCTCGCAACCGTTCCCTTAATTCCTTTTGCACCACCCGACCCGTTGCCCTGGCCTGGTCCCACCGGCATATCGAACGAACCCGCCGTGGAAGCGATCAGCTTGCCGTTCGGCTTGCTGTTGGCGCTCGGCTTCAGCCCATTCGGATCGCCGAAACCGCCCGTCTGCACCTTCTCAATCGGAGCATTCACCGTCGGCGTCACCGAACTTCCGGCGAATTCCCCGGTATGGATCAGCACCGGACGCGCACCGCTGGTCGGCTTCAACACCGCAGGGGCGAAGTTATTCATTGCCACTTTGGGCGGCTCCATTTCCTGGGGTTGCGGCTTGTGCGCGCGGATTTCGTGCGGCACGATCAGCTTCGGCGCCTGGAACACGGGCTCGCGCGGCAGCAGCTTCGCATGCACCGGCAGAGGCTTCGGCTTGGGCAACGCCTCGGGACGCAACGAGGGCCGCGGTATCAGCTCCGTGACGTGATAACTCACGCTCGGGATCAGCGTATCGGAGGTCATGATCCCGACAAGAATCAGGAGCAGAATCAGGCCCGTGAGAAGTCCGTAGCTGGTGGCGAAAGTCCGCCAGTCCCACTTCTTTTCAGGCAGCAGGCCGAGTTGAAAACCGCGATCGTACGTAGGCATCACATGACTCCCAAAGGGGGCCCGAAGCTGGGGGAGAAGCTCGGGGTTGGAGTCTTCACCTTATGGGAGATTGGGCACGGGGTAAACGTGTCCCTTGCGCGTGTCCTTTGGTAACCACCTGGTGGTATTCAGCCCGATGGAGGATTACTTTGGTGCCGCACGGCGCCGCGCAAAAAGGTAGAAAATCGGGACACCCGCTAGGATCGCCAGACACCCGCCGGCCGAACTTTTAAGATTGTCGGTGAACGTGTAGTAGAGAAGTGTCGCGGAAACCAGCACAAATACTGCCGGAACCACCGGATATCCCCAGACGCGATAAGGCCGCTCGGCGTGCGGCTCTCGGCGCCGGAAAACGAACACCGTGCTGCCTGCGATCATGTAGAACATCCACTCCGCGAAAATCGCTAGCGAAAAGAATTGGCGGAAGCTGCCTCCGAGCAACAGCAGAGCGATCGCCAGCCCGCACTGGACAGCAATCGCCGCCCACGGCGTGCGGAAGCGCGGATGAACCTCGGCAATCGTCTTGAAAAAGTATCCATCGCGCGCCATAGCAAACGGCACGCGGGCTCCGCTCATGATGGTGCCGTTCAGAGTCACCAGCATCGAAAGCGCCATGCCCGCCGACACCAGGCTGGCGCCCGCGCGCCCCAGCACCAGCGCCACCGCGTCCGACGCAGGACGCTCGGAGGCTGCCACCGCCGCTGCCGGCAGCACGTACTGCACCGCCGCATTCACCAGAATGTAGAGCGCGCCCACGGTCGCCACGCCCCAAATCAGCGATAGCGGAATGTTGCGCTGCGGATTCCGTATTTCCCCAGCCACCATGTTCAGATCGTTCCAACCGTCGTAAGCCCAGAGCGCAGCCACCAGCGCTGCGAAAAATCCGGCTAAGCCGCCTTTCGCCCCGCTAAACTGGGTCGCGAAATTCGCCCACGTTCCTCCGCTATAAGAAAAGCCCACCGCCGCTATTCCGAGGATGATCGCGACCTTCAGGAGCGTGAACAGAAACTGAAAGTCTCCCGCCCGGCGCACGCCAGTGTAGTTCAGCCACGAAACCAGAACCGTGGCTCCGATGGCCACCAGTTGGCCGTAGTTGACGGTGAATGGATGCGAAATGCACGCCTGCGAGAAAAAAGAGAAGACCGGAAAAGTTGCGAGGATCCGTACCAGGCCAGTCGTTATCGTCGCAATCGAAGCCGGCTTGGCAATTAGAAACCAGGTCCACGCATATAGGAATCCCGCCAGCGGCCCGTAGGCGTCGTGAACATACACATACTCACCGCCCGCTTGCGGCTTCATCGCACCCAGTTCGGCATAAGTAAGTGCGCCGAAAAAAGACAACAGGCCCCCGACCACCCAGGCGAGATACACGAGTCGCGCCGACCCCACCGCCTGCATCATCTCGGAAGGAACCAGAAAAATCCCGCTCCCGATGATCGTGCCAACTACGACCGCGCCGGCATGCGACAAACCAAGGTCACGCGCCAGTTCCGGGCGGCGCTGGTCGTCCTTCGCTAATTTGCGCGTGTTCTCTCTGCTTTCTCCGCGATTCAAGCTTTTGCTTCACCCCTCCACAGGACGCTCGTAGCGTATCCCGCGGCAAACGTAACCGACGTCCCAATGACTACCCACCACGTCCACGCCACTCTGGAGCCGAGCCACAAATACAGCTCTATCGCCAATCCGCAAATCATGCCAAGCATCGCCCCACGCTGATTCGCGCGCCTGGTCAAGACTCCCAGCAGAAACACTCCGAGCAGCCCACCATAAGCGACCGACGCGATTTGCAACCCGACTTCCACCACGCGCCCCACCCGATGCAGGGCCAGCACCGCCAACCCGAACAGCGTCAATGCCCACCCGACGGTCGCCAGTCGTGCCAGCCGCAGCCGCCCCGCTTCGCCGCCTGCCGGACGAAACCGAAGATAGAAATCCATAATCGAACTCGATGACAGGGAATTCAGCGCTGCGCTCAAGTTCGACATCGCCGCCGCAAGAATGGCCGCGATCAACAGCCCCGCGATCCCATGGGGCATGCGGGTCACTATGAACGTCGGATAGATCCTGTCCGCCCGGCCAAACGTAGAGGACGGAACCCGGTAGTAGGCAAACAGCATCACGCCCACCAGAAGAAACAATGCAAACTGAAAGAAGATTGCCACTCCGCTCGACAGCAATGCCAGCACCGACTGCCGCTGATTCCGGGCTGCCAGCAGTCTCTGCACGATGAGCTGGTCGGTGCCATGACTGGCCGTCAAAAAGAACGCACCGCCGATAATGGCGCACAGCGTATAAGGTTTCTCAAAGTTCAAGTGCGGCCAGTGCGCCGAAATCGCGGGATCGTAAAAGTGAAAATCGAACACCTGGAACTTGTGCATCTCCGCCGCAATTGACCGCACGGAACCCCATCCCCCGGGAACAAGATGCAGAATCGTCACGAGCCCGATCAGCGTCCCGCCCACATAAATAAAGGTTTGCACCACGTCGGTCCAGATCACCGCCGCCAGGCCGCCGTCAAAGGTATAAATCAACGTCAGCAGGGTGATGATCGCAATGGAAGTGACCTCGCCCGTGCCGAGCGCAATCGATACCACGATCGATACCGCATACACGCGTACTCCTTCGGCCGCCGCCCGGGTCAACAGAAACAGGCCCGCCGTTATCGTCCGCAGCTCGGGCCCAAAGCGCCGCTCGATCAGCTGATAAGCCGTATACAGCTCGCCACGAAAATATTGGGGCAGCAACACAAAGCTGATAATGACGCGACCGATCAGGTATCCCATCACCACTTGCAGAAACGTAAGATTCGAATCGTAGGCGAGGCCGGGAATACTGATGATGGTCAGCGTGCTCGTCTCCGCCGCCACAATCGACAGCGCAATTGCCCACCAGGGAATATTGCGGTCGGCGAGAAAGTAGTCGCGCATGGTCCGCTGCCGCTTGCGAAAACGCAGTCCGAACAGCGTGATCCCCGCCAGGTAGGCCGCGATAATCAGCAGGTCGATCCGATTCAACCCCAAGCAATTCCTTCCGGTTCCAGTTTAGAGACACGGCTAGCCATGTCTCCGGCGCCCAGCAACAGTTTTGCTGCATTGTACAAGCATGTTCCGCGCTCCCAGCCTCCGCCGATCACGCCGAACCTGTGTTAGAACTAGCCCGATGGCCTATTCTCTCGGAATCGATGGCGGCGGCACCAAAACCCGCTGCGTTCTCGCCGACGAAATGACTGTGCTGGCGACCGCCATGTCCGGCGGCAGCAACATCGTTCGCCTCGGCGAGGCGCAGGCAAGGGAAGCGCTGCATACCGCTATCCGCCAGGTCTGCGCCACCGCCAATATCTCTCCCGTTCAGATTCGCGCCGTCTGTATTGGCGCTGCCGGCGCCGACAGGCCGGAAATCGTCGCGAAGATTCGTGCGATCCTCGCCGAATTAATTTCCAAAACAGCTCCCGAAACAGTTCTCCCAAAAATCGAAGTTGTCGGGGATATGACCATCGCTCTCGAAGCCGCTTGCGGCGCGGGTCCCGGCGTGATCGCGATCGCTGGCACCGGATCTATCGCCTACGGCCGCGACGCCACCGGTCACACCGCGCGCGCCGGGGGCTGGGGGTTCGCCGTCTCCGACGAGGGCTCCGGCCACTGGATCGGCCGCCGCGCCATCTCCGCTATCCTGAGCGCCCACGATCAAGGCCTCGAAACCACGCTCCGCGCCATGGTCCTCCAAGCCTGGAAGCTCAACACTCTCGACGAACTTGTGCAGCAAGCCAACTCGACTCCGCCGCCCGATTTCCCGCGACTGTTTCCGATCGTCCTCCGCGCTGCGGACGAGGACGACTCTGTCGCCCGAGGTCTGCTGACCGATGCCGGAGCCAAGTTGGGTAGCCTCGCGGCCATCGTCGTCCACCGTCTCGCGCACAATACTCCGGCGGCCATGCTCACGGGGTCAATGTTTCCGGTTGCAACGCTCCCCGTAGCAATGACGGGCAGTGTCTTTCGTCAGTCTCCGGATGTCCGCCGGGTTTTCTACAATACGCTGCAGACAAGCCTGCCGGGTATCGACGTGCGGCAGGATATAGTTGATCCAATCGAAGGCGCGCTAGCGAGAGCTCGCGCCACACACTAGAGACAGGGATTGGCCTGTCTGACGCAGGCGGACCGGCGATGTCCGACAGGGAAATGTCCAAAGACGAAGCTCTCGAAGAAGCCGCGCAGTTCCCAACCGCATCAGCCAGCCCGCCCACGCTCGCTACCGCCGATCTACTGCGCACCGCCGCCGACCCCGCCCTCACCGAGGACTTCGCGCTAGCCCTCCTCAAGCGCGCCGACTTGCCTCCTGAAATCATCGTGCAACTCGCCAAGAACACGAACGCACTCAGGGGCCGAAAGGCGAAGATCGCGCTGGCCTGCCATCCGCACACGCCACGCCATGTGTCCGTGCCGCTCGCGCGCCAGTTCTACACTTTTGATCTGATGAAAGTTGCTCTTTCGCCCACCGTGCCCGCTGACGTTAAGGTTGCGGTCGACGATATCCTGATCTCGCGCCTCAAAACTGTCACCACCGGCGAACGTCTGACGCTCGCGCGCCGCGCCTCAGGCAGAGTAGCCGCAGCGCTTCTGCTGGATGTGGAAACTATCGGTACCAAAATGACGTTCGATGCCAAAACCGTAGCTCGCGAGACCCGAGTCATGCGGGCCGCACTCGAAAACTCACGGCTCACCGAAGCACTTGTCATTAACTCGGTGCTCCGTCCCGCTGCCAGCGCGGCCTTGGTGTATGCCGTTGCGCAGCACACGAAGTGGTCCTGCCGCAGAGAGATCCGTGCCGCGCTGCTGCGAACCGAACATCTCTCGTTAGCCCGCGCCCTGGAATTCAGCCACGAAATTCCCGGCCCGCTGTTGAACGAGTTACTTACCGCTTCGCGTCTCCCCGCTCAAATCAAGGACCAACTCCTCCGCGGAATCCAAGCAAGCTCTCCTCCAGCGAGGTGTTGAGAGAAGCGTGATTTGGCTGGAACAAGGAAGCGTGCGGAAGCCCAAGACTTTCTAAGAGTTTGTCATCCCGAGCGAAGCGAGGGATCTGTGGTTGTCACAGTCGAGGGCCTCTGTGGAGGGCCCGGATTCCCATCCCGTGCCTGCAGCCCCGGCGCGCCCTCTTGCGGCTTCGCTTCCCCGCGCAGCAATCCCACAATCTTCTCGTACAGCCTCGATCTCGTCACATACCGCTCGTTGGCGCTCGTGATATACCGGATCTGCATCTCGACGCCCCCGGCGGTCGGACGCAAATGAATCGCCGGCGCTACCGTAAGCGACTTCTGATAACCAGCTGACTTCTGCCATTCCTTCTCGGCCTGGGCAGCGCTCGCCCGCGTCTCTTCCTCGACCAGTCGCTGGATCGCCTCCACCAGCGGATAAGGATTTGCCCCTTGCCCAACCTCGACCTGCAGTTCGTCCCACAACCACTGCCCGGCAGTCGAAAAATTAAAGTAGTGTCCCTCGATGGCGAAGCTGTTCACGAACGCGACCTTGCGTCCAGTCGGATGCCCGGTATCGGTCCAGTTGCCGGTTTCGAGCAATACCGTGCGCAGCAATCCGATCTCGATCACTTCTCCCACCACGCCGTTAATCTCGACCCAATCGCCGACCCGAATCCCGTTCTTTCCCATCAGCACGAACCATCCAAAAAATCCGACGATAAAGTCCTTCAGGGCTACCGTCAGCCCGGCGCCCGCTAATCCGAGGATGGTTGGCATCTGGTTCGGCACCCCGAGAATCACGAATGCAATCAGCAGGACGCCCACCGCCTGCAGACTAAATCGAACCACTCCCCGCAGCGTGAGAAGGTGCTTTTTCTCCGGGGCGGCCTGCTTGAAAAGCTGATTCACCAGGAGGCTCCCGAAGTAGACCAGGACAACTATCAGCAAAATCCAAAGGACGGATCGCAGCATGCCGTGTAGGACTGCGCGTTGCTGGTCGCGCGTCACGTCGAGCCAGTTGCCGTAGATTTCCTGCAACTCCTTCTGGTCTCGGATACGCTTATCGAAGTCGGAGAGTAGCTTCTGGTCGTCGGAAAAATGTTTAAGGGAATTGACGGCGGTCGCGGTATTTTCTTTCGAAACCGCTCCCGCGGCGGCCCCTTTGCGAAGCTCCGTTGCCTGTTGCTTCGTCTCTTCTTTTTTGGGCTTTTCCTCGCGAACGCGGCGTTCGAGCGGCTCATGTTGCGCCAGCAGTTCGGTTCCCATCTCTTCGGCCAGGCGCCTCCCCGATTCGAGGTTCGCCTGCTTGTCCCGCAGCCACATCCCGGCACGCACCTGACCCACCAGAGTGTTGGCGCCAAGATCGACCGCCGACGCCGGCGAACCTCCTGCTGTCGGGTTCTGACTTTGGTGTTGCTCCAACGCGTGTTCCCCTGCCTCATGTTGATCCCGCTGCCGCTGGACCGCGGCCTCCTGATCGCCTCCGGCTCGGATCAATTCCTGCTGCGCGTCCTCGACTTCGTCTTCATCCAGCGCCTGCTCGGCATCCAGCAGAGCCTCCCGATCATGGAATGCGTCTTTTTCGCCGGGCTTGGCTGAAGAGATCTGCGCCTTAAGTTGCTCGACTCGGGATTGCACGTCCGCGAGGGCGGCCTGCGCCTGCTGCAGCTTCAGGTACAGATCCCGGTTCTTGGGATCCTGATCGGATCGTTGTTCGGCGGCTTGGCGCAGCTCGTCTGCAAAGGCCAGGTCCACTTCGTGGTCCGCAATGCGCACCGCTTCCTCGGCCAATCGTTGTTCTTCTGGAGTAATTGCCAGAGCGGCGAGCGCGCGCGCAGTCGGCAGCGGACGCTCGTCTACCAAAGGATTCTGGGCGGCGCTTGAGGCCGCGTTCTTGGTGCGAGGACGACTGGTCTCGCGCGTGGCGTAGTAGGCGGCGACGGTCCCAAGTACCAGCGCCAGCAATGCTAAAGTGATCCCCCATCTCAGCCATTTCATCTCAGTACCCCATACGGTTGTGTAGGGACGATCACCCTCGTCCGTTCAAGCCGAGCGCAGCTCGGCAGCGCTTCACCACGGCACATAATCCGCGACAAACACATTTTAGAAAAAGTGTAGCAGGCAAAACGGTCGTATGGCGGGGGCGCCACCGCCCGCGTATCCTGCAACGAGTCAAAGCCGCCGGTCGTAAAATGACGCGGCCGATTCCGAGCGCGATCCCGAACAAGCCGACGCCCGCAAAGGGCCGCGACGCCCGAACTCCCCGCATGATAACTTTATCGCCGGACATACCCAAATGCGCCGCCGCTGCGGCCCGAGAAATTTCGATGAACAGAATCACCGTCGCACTTCTCCTTCTGCTCCTTTTCGCCGCGTCTTCCTTCGCCGAGAAAGAAAAATCCGCCAAGGGTGCCAATCTCCTGCTCCAACTCGAAGCTCATTTCGCCGCGGATGTCGGAAAGCACGGCCACGACGCCTTCCTCACCTACTTCGCCGAAGATGGCGTCGAAATTGCCGACGGCGGCGGCATCAACGACAAAGATGCCATGCGCAGGCAACCTCCCTGGCCCGAAGGCACGACCCTTACCTGGACGCCCGTGCACGCCGAAATGGCGGCTTCCGGCGATCTCGGCTACACCTACGGCAATTACGTTTACAGCGCCAAAAATAAAGAGGGCAAGCTCGTCCTCAATTACGGCAAGTACACGTCGATCTGGAAAAAGCAGAAGGACGGCCAGTGGAAGGTGGTCGTCGACATGGGAAACTCCAGTCCGGATCCGAAAACAGGGAAGTGAGCCGGGACCTTCACAGGCGATCAACGAAAGTCATGGGGCGCTGATTTTCGACCGAATGGCCGCCATCAAGTCTGCCATCTTGGAAACATCGATCCCGTAACGTTCGCCACCGCGCACGATGGGACCGCCAATGGCATCCAACTCGAGCTGCCGCCGAGCGGCAAGGTCTTTCTGCATGGAGCTGCGCATTGCCGGTGGCATGCTTTCGAAAACCGCGCCAATCCGCGCCGCGTCAACTTCCGCGCCGCCCGCATTCGCCACGGCGCACGCCTCCGCGATAGCAGCGTTCAATTTCTGTTTCCACGCACCATCTGCCAGAATCTGTCCAACATTCATGCCGGATGCCGACGTGGCCAGAGCAAATGGCGCAAGAAAGCAGAGCTTGCTCCACAGCAGAGTCTGCTCGTTCGGAATGAACTGGCAGGTGAATCCAAGATCGCCCAAGCGTGCGACGATGGCCCCCAACAGTGGCTCGCGGCTGCTGGCGATATTGAGGCGAACAAACGGAGAGCGCTGGATGAATCGTCCCGGTGCAATTCTCTCCGCTTCAACCGCGATCGTTGCCGGGACCACGCGGTTCTCTCCAAATCGCGCCCGCAGCGCCGCAATGTGATCCACTCCGTTCAGCAATGGAACCACGGAGCCCGGCACTGCCTGCACAGCTTCGAGCGCAGTCTGCAGTTGATAGGTCTTGGTTGCGATCCACAACACGTCCGCTGGCTCGGTCAGCGTGGCTACCGCTTTCGCGGGCGCCGTGAGAGAGCCGGGGCCCGACGGACGTTCCAGCAGCAAGTTCCCGGGGAAACCCGGCAGCTTCTCCGGTCGAATCACGACTGTGACGTCCTCGCCAAGCGAGGCCAGCGCCGTGCCCACCAAACCTCCGATGGCTCCTGCTCCCAAAATTACATGTTTCACGCGAGCGCTCCCTGGAAAACTCTACGATACGTGAGTCTCGCGCGCCGTGCTCGCTGACTTCGTCCCGCCTTTACGCAGCGCCTGAGAATCTGTCACACTGGCCACAGAGCATTCGCCACCGACCACTGATCCCCATGGGCAAGATTCACGTCCTCGCCGAGAGAGTTGCCAACCAGATCGCTGCCGGCGAGGTGGTCGAGCGTCCGGCTTCGGTGGTGAAGGAGTTGCTGGAGAATGCGCTGGACGCAGGTTCCACCCGCATTCGCATACAGGTTGAGGCGGGCGGGAAGAAGCTGATCCAGATCACCGACAATGGATGCGGCATGGTGCGCGACGATGCCATGCTGGCCTTCGAGCGCCACGCCACCTCGAAAATCAAAGACACGGACGACCTGCTGAGCATTTCGACACTCGGATTTCGCGGCGAGGCGCTGCCTTCGATTGCTTCTGTCGCCCGGCTGCATCTGGAAACCCGCGCCGAAGAGGAAGCCGCGGGAACGCTCCTCGAAACTAACGGCGGCAAGATTATCCGTGTCGAAGAGGCCGGGCTGCCGCTGGGAACGTCGATCACGGTTCGCGATCTCTTCTTTAATACGCCGGCGCGCAAGAAGTTCTTAAGATCGGAATCGACCGAGCTGTCGCATATCGCTTCGCTCGTAACCCACTATGCCCTGGCGCATCCCGAGAAGCATTTCGAGTTGCACTCGGCGACGAATGCGCTGCTGGTGGCGCCGCCAGTTGCAGGTCATCGCGAGCGCGTGTACCAGGTGTTTGGACGCGAGACTCTTGACCAGTTGATTCCGCTAGCCGCAAGGCAACCGCTGGAGCGTATCGGCCTGCCGCAGCCTCCGCCGTGGCAACGTGGCACGGACAGTCTTGTCCGCGAGACTCTATCCTCCAGGTCAGGGGAGGAAGGACCGTCCGGTCAGCCCGCAACGGACACGCGGACAGGAGTGTCCGCGCCACACGACTTTGGCGAGGTGCGCTTGCATGGCTTTGTTTCGAAGCCGGAAATTCAGAAGCTCAATCGCAATTCGATTTTTATCTTCGTGAATGGACGGCTGATTCGCGACCGCCTAATCCAGCATGGGGTCATCGAGGCGTATCGCAACATTTTGCCACCAACGGTGTTTCCGGTAGTCCTGCTTTTTATTGAGATGCCGACTGCCGAAGTGGATGTGAACGTGCACCCGTCGAAGACCGAGGTGCGTTTCCGGCAGCAGACGGTGATTCACGATTTCGTGCGCGAGTCGGTGCGGGCGGCGCTCATGAAGGCACGGCCTGTGCCGCAGTTTTTGACGGAGATTGGCGCGCAGCCATCGGCGAGGCCTGGCCTCACCAGTCCCGGCCTCGCAAATCCCACGTTCGCAGATGGCTTGCGCAGCGGCGATGATCTCGAGCGTGCTCCGTGGGGCGATTTATCCGAACCCGTGGCGGCGGGCGGGTTCGCGCTGCAGGCGCCCACAATCGCGGCGACGACTGCCCACCTCGAATTCGAGGGCGGAATCGCGGTCGAAGCAACCACCGCGGTATCCGTGGCACGAGACCCGAGAACGACATGGGATGAGCAGACGATTCCTGATCACGGCTGCGCGCCGCCGATTCCGCAAGAGCCGCATGCCGTTCCGACTCTTGCGTCGCTGCGAAGGCTGCGACCCCTCGGGCAGATTCGAAATTCATTCATTCTTGCGGTCAATGAAGACGGGCTCTGGATTATCGATCAACACGTCGCTCACGAACGCGTGCTATTCGAACGAGTCCTGCGTCAACGCCGGACGCAGCAGGTCGAGAGCCAGCGTTTGCTAATGCCCCTCGTCATCGAACTGACCCCAGCTCAGCAAGCGATCTTCAGCGACATTGCCGAAGAACTAGCGCGCAATGGTTTTGAGGCGGAACCCTTTGGCGCGCGCAGCGTCGCGGTCAAGGTCGCACCAGCGGGAGTGGACGCGGCGCAGATCGAACACATGATGAACGAGATCTTCGAGCAACTGACGCGCGAAGATCAGGCCATCAATCTGGAAGCGGTGCGGACGCGCATCGCGGCATCGATAGCCTGCCACGCCGCGATCAAAGTCAATATGCCACTCGAGCAAAACAAGATGGAGTGGCTGCTAGCGGAGCTGGCAAAAACCGAGCATCCCATGACGTGCCCGCATGGCAGGCCGGTGGTGCTGCGCTATTCCATGCAGGATATTCAGAAGGCATTCAAGAGAATCTAGCTCTCAGCTGTCAGTGTTTTCTTTATAGACCGACAAGCGACTTGACGGCTGAGAGCTGAGAGCCAGTCTGTGTTCTAATCGAAATCATGACCGACCAGGAACTTCTGCAAGCACGCATGCAAAAGTGGCGCCTCGACGGCCAGCCCGTGCACACGCTGGATGACGCACGCGCTTTCCTTGAGTCGGTGGGATTTTGTCTGATGTATCCGATGCGGCCGGCGGTTCTGGTGCCGACTTTCATCGGAGCCTGGGTGGGCGCGGATTACAAGCTACCAACGCGGCAACACGCCTACAACGATCCGCGCGCGAAAGAAGCGACCGAGCTCATGGTGCGCGCGCTACGCGACAAAGCCGCCTATGAGGCTCCGCTGATTGACGAGAACAACGCGTTCCTGCTGGCGGCGAGTGTGTTCCCTTATTTTTATTCGCTCGTGGGCGAGCGCAATCCGAAGCAGCCGCCTGCAACCGGACCGCGGTCTCCTTATTCGCCGCTGGCCTGTGACGCTTTTGAAATCATCCGCCGCCGCGGACCGATTTCGAAGACCAAACTGGGCGAAACGCTGGGTGGATCGGTTTCCAATGCCGGCCTGGATCGCGGTCTGAGCGAACTCTGGGCCAAGCTGCGCATCACGCGCGTGGAGTACACGGCGGAGGAAGGTTCGGTGTGGGACGAATTGTCGCGCTGGGCGCCGGATGTAGTGCGCGAGGGCGTGGGAATTTCGGTGCCCGAAGCGCTCTCCGCGCTGGTATCAAAATATCTCGATTGCGTGGTCGCAGTGGACGAAGGCGAAGTCGAGAACTTCCTGGCAAACTTCGTTCCGCGCACGCGGGTGAAAGAAGCAATCCATGCCTTGCTTGCGGCGCGCGAGTTGAGCTTCGTGCATGTCGGCAGTAAGTCGCTGCTGCAGGTGACTCCGCCGAAGCAGGCATACGTTCCCAAGAATCGCCGCCCCGAGCGGGTGAGCTAAACAGCAATGAGACCAGGGATCGTAGAATTCTAGGGCCTGGCTCCCCCTTGATCGAGGGGGTCGCGCTGGCAAAGAACGTGCCGAGCTTTGCTCGGCTTGGACGGGCGCGGGCGCCCGTCCCCACACGATCAAAGTCCCACCACCCCACCCACCCCACGGTCCCGTAGTTTTCCACGCATGGGCCGTGTAGAATCGCACATTCCCACGATGACGGATCCATCCGAACGCAAACTCATCATCGCCATCGACGGCCCTGCCGGAGCGGGCAAGAGCACGATCGCTTCCCGCCTGGCGCGCAAACTCGGCTACGTGAACCTGGAAAGCGGAGCGATGTACCGTGCGCTGGCGCTGCGGGCAATCGAGGGGGACGCTTCGTTCGACGGCGAAGCGGCGCTGCTGAAGATGGCGCAGGATTCGCGCATTACTCTTGAGCGCTCCATCGGCGGCCATCGCGTGCTTCTCAATGGAAAAGACGTTTCAGCGCGCATCCGCGAGCGCGATGTGACCGAGGCGGCGTCGCGCGTTTCGGTTCATCCCAAGGTGCGAGAGTGGATGGTCGCGCGGCAGCGAGAAATGGGCATCGGCGGCGGCGTCGTGATGGAGGGTCGTGACATCGGGACAAAAGTTTTTCCCGATGCCGACTTGAAGATTTTTCTCGACGCCGATCCCGTGATTCGCGAGCAGCGACGGCTGGACCAGCAGCGGGTGAAAGGCGTGCCGGCGCAGGCAATGGCTGCCGAACTTCGCGAGCGCGACCGGCGCGACCGCACGCGCGCGGCTTCTCCGCTGGTCGCCGCGGAAGATGCCGTAGTGCTCGACTCGACAAATATGAGCGAGGACGAAGTCCTCAATCGAATCGAGGAATTGGTGGACGAGCGACGGGCGGCGAGAAGCTAGCCTGGCGTTTACGCGGGCAACCAACGGCGTCGATCCTACGTCTACGCCTTCTTCCGCACCTTCGGAGCCGGGATCTCTACCGGCTTCGGACCGTTTAAGAACGCCGCCCAGCGCAATTCCTCCACCGGATTCTGGCCGTTCAGCGCCTTATTTACCGCCATCTCCGCCACCGCGTCCACTATCCACTCAAAATTCTGCTGCCCCACCGACGTAACCTCTGCGTCCGGAGCCGGATTCATGAAGTCAATCGCATACGGGACGCCGTCCTCCGCCGCGAACTCCACTGTGTTCAGGTCGTAGCCCAGCGCGCGGCACAACGCCAGCGCATCTTTCTCGATCCGATCCTTTAACTTCGTTCCCGGCTGCGGGTTCCCCTTCACATAACGCTCATGGTGCGGAGCCTTCGGATCGTACCTCATGATGTGCACTTTCTCCTGCCCCACCACGTAACAGCGGTAATAATCCTCAAACTCCACGCCATGCTGAAGCGTCATACACAGATCGCCCGTCTGATTGTAGTTGTGGAAGAACTCTTCCGGAGAATGCACTTTATACACGTGCTTCCAGCCGCCGCCCGAATAAGGCTTCAAGAACGCGGGAAACCCAACATAAGCAAACACCTCTTCCCAATTCAATGGATACATCAAATTCCGCATCGATTTATCGGTGGTATCTGGTGGATGCTCCTGATGCGGCAAGATTACTGTAGGTGGAATTGCCACGCCCATCTTGTGCGCCAGCGCATAATTAAAAAACTTGTCGTCCGCCGTCCACCAGAACGGATTGTTAATCACAATCGTTCCTTGCAGCATCGCGTTCTTCAAATATGCCCGGTAAAAAGGGATGTCCTGAGAAATCCGGTCAATGATGACGTCGTATTTCTTCGGCTCATCCATGCGGATGCCGCCAATCCTCACAAATTCTGCGGTAACGCCCTCGGCCTTCGTGGAGTTGACCTTCTCGACGAATGCCGGCGGAAACGTATTCTCCATCCCAAAAAGAATTCCGATTTTCTTGTCTGCCATAAGTCAGATCCTCTTCCAACCCTTGCTAGTGAAGCGCCGGCCGTCCCCGGCCGGCCACCAGTCGGTCCGACGGGCGCGGCGCCCGTCTCTCCGCTAAAAATATTTTCCCGCCATCCGCTGCCACAATGGCCAATCATGCTTGCTGTTATCGCCGTAGATGTCCAACCAATGCGGAATCCCCTTGCCCTGCAGAATCCCCGCCATCTTCACATTCGCGTCCAGGCACATATCCCAATCCGACGTTCCCAGCACAATCTTCATCTGCCGGTACCGGCTCAGGAACCACTCATCGCCCGAGTTCACCAGGTAATCCGTCGGGTTATTGAAGTAGACATTGTCATCGTAGTAGCCGTCGAGGAAACTCTTGATGTCGAAAGATCCGCTCATGGTCACGCAAGAAGAAACCATATCCGGATGCCGCAGGGAAAAATTCAGCGCGTGATAACCGCCAAAACTGCACCCCGTCACGGCGATCTGCGGAGACCAGTTTTTCCACTTCAAATATGGCAGAAACTCGTTGATCACATAGCGCTCGTACTGAACGTGCCGCCATATCCTCGCTCCCGGATGAGCGCCCTTGTTGTACCAACTCTCGCCGTCGACGCTATCAACGCAGAATACCTGGATGGCGCCCCCTTGCAGCTTTCCACCCAGCGCGCGGATCATTCCTGCATCTTCATACTCAAAAAAACGTCCTCTTGATGTCGGGAAAACGAGGATCGGTTGGCCGGCATGCCCGAAGACCAGCGACTCCATGTCGCGTCCCAATTCATGGCTATATTGTTTGTTATATTCGCGGTTCATGCGCGCGAGGATTGTAACCGAACCCCCCGGCCTTCGGCATCTGCCCCTCGTGAACGTCGCGCTCCAGCCTGGACTGTGTCAATGCCAAACGTCGGATAGAAGTCAAAATAAAGCGCAGAGACGCGTGGCAGCGGTCGATCCGCGGTGAAATTACCGCCCCGGCGGTTTCCCCCGCGGATTGATTCCAAAATGCTTCAGCTTCGATTGTAGCGTGGTGCGCTTCAACCCCAACCGCGTCGCTGCCCCTCTCGGCCCGCCAACCTGCCCGTGGCTCTCCCGCAAAGCGCGCAGAATATGCTCGCGTTCGGTCGCCTCCAGCGTTTCATCGACACTGTTCTCCACCGTGCCAATCGGGGCCAGTCCCGTTAGCGGCGCAACCAGCACCGAACCTTGCGTCAGAATCACCGACCGCTCGATAAAATTCTCCAACTCGCGCACATTCCCCGGCCACTCCCACTCCATCAGCGCTTCCATGGTTCTCTTTGGGATGCTAGTGATCGACTTGTTCATCCGCCGCGCGCATTTCTGCACAAAATACTCCACCAGCAATTGGATGTCCTCCCGCCGCTCTCGTAAAGGTGGCAGGCGGATCGGAAACACGTTCAACCGGTAATATAGATCGCTCCGAAACTCGTTCCGCCGCGTGACATCGGCCAAATCGCGGTTCGTTGCCGCAATCAAACGAAAGTCTACCTTCAACGTCTGGGTTCCGCCCAACCGCTCGAACTCCTGATCCTGCAAAACCCGCAATAGCTTCGGCTGCAAGGCCAGCGAAATCTCCCCGATCTCGTCGAGAAACAGCGTGCCTTTGTCGGCCAGTTCGAGTCGTCCTATTTTTCTGCTTACCGCTCCGGTGAATGCGCCCTTTTCGTTACCGAATAACTCGCTCTCCAGCAACCCCGACGGAATCGCCGCGCAATTCAATTTGATGAAACTATTGTCGACGCGCTGGCTCAACCGGTGGATTGCCCGCGCCACCAGCTCCTTACCTGTTCCCGTCTCCCCGAGCAACAGCACGGTGGCATTGCTGGCCGCCACTTTCCCCACCTGCTCCATGACGGATTGCAGGGCCTTGCTCTGCCCGATAATCTCCCCAAACCCCAGTTCGGTATCGATTTCCTGCTCAAGATAAAGCTTTTCTTCGGTAAGCTTTTTCTTGGCCTCGCGCAATTGTTCGCTTGCCTCCCGGAACTCGGTGACGTCCATGCTGGCGCCAGTCAGTCCAATCACCGCGCCCGAAGAGTCCAAAACCGGTTCGATCGTCGTATCGAAGTAGCGCTTCTTGCCGCCGTCAGCGACCTCTACTTGATGGCGCACTCCCACTCCGGTTTCCAGCACTCGCCGCCGGATTTCCGCGGCGCGCTCACCCTCCTCCCGGCTGACGAATCCGCTCAGCGTCTTTCCCATATAAGAGCTCGGCGCCGGAAGCTGGGAGTTATGCATCCAGGTGTAGCGCAAATCCCGGTCCAGGTTGAACACCGTAATCGGAGAATTCTTTAGTGCTACGCGGAACCGTTCCTCGCTCTGCCGCAGGGCCTCCTCGGTGCGTCTCCGCTCGGTGATGTCCTGCACCAAAGCCATGTGCCATCGCCGTTTTTCTCCTTTACTCCACATCGGCACCACCAGAATCTTCACCCAGCGCACCGTGCCATCCGGGCGAAGATACCTTTTGTCCATCTCGTAGTGTGCTAGCTTTTCCTCGGCCAGTTGCTGCAGGTATTCACTGCCCTGCTCAATATCATCGGGATGAGTCATGTTCCCCACGTCGATCTGCACTAGCTCTTCTTCGCTGCGTCCGGCGATTTCGCAAAACTTCGGATTGGCTTGCAGAAACCGCCCGGTGCGCGAATCCACCAGAGTAATGCCAACCGGAGATCGCTCGTACACCGTGCGGAATTGCATTTCGCTTTCCCGCAACGCTTTCTCCGCCTGCTTCAGCTCTGTCAGGTCGATCGATGCCCCCACCGCCCCCCGAGGCTCGCCGCTCTCATCCAGCAGCGGAACCGCATTCATCACGGTCTCCCGCTCGGCGCCATCCTCAAATACCATCGTCAATGCGCGTCCATACACCGGCTCCCCCGTAGCTGCGGCCTGCTGCATCGGCAATAAATCCGCTGGAATCTCCACTCCGTCCTGCATCACGCGGAACCCGGGCTGCTCCTCGGGCGGCGCGCTTTTTGAAAAGTTCTTGCCCGCGGCGATACGCAGCTGTTCATACGCCGACCGATTGCCTGTAATCCGTCTGCACTGGGCGTCATGCGAGAGGTAAACCGGTACCGGCACGGTCTCCAGCACCGTCTCCAGTTCCTTCGCTCTTGCGCTCTCCCGAGCTTCGCTCTCCCGCAACGCCTTCTCCGCCCGCTTCCGCTCGGTAATGTCGCGGAGAACGCACACGGCGTGACTGGTCCCTGTCGAACCTTCTAAGGGAAAATACGTGGCCGATATGTCCCTCTCTCCTATCTCGGGATATCGATACCTGACCTCGTAGCTGACGACCTTCCCCCGCAAACACTCATCCAGTTTGTGTTTTACCACTGACTCAAACACCTCTGGGTTCAATGCTTCCGGCACCAAGCGTCCTACAACATATTCTTTCGTCACGCCCCGATAGCTCAGGTACGCCCGGTTCGCGATTACATACCGATACTCCCGGTCCACCACCACGACCTGTTCTTCAAGATTCTCTACCACTCTTCCGAACTCTCGCAGCCTCTCCTCTGCTCGCTTCCGCGCTGTGATTTCGCGCGACACCGCCACGATATACCCGCGCTCCAGTTGTACGTGTCGTAAATTCACGTCCGCCTGAAACGTCGTTCCATCTCTCCGCCGATGCGTCCTTTCCATGATTGCGAATCCCGGCTCCCTCGACTGCTGTCGCAGCCACGTGCGCAGACTCTCGTCGTAGTCCGGATCGATGTCAAAAACCGTCATCGACAAAAGCTCTTCGCGGCTGTACCCCAGTTCTACGCATGCCTTTTCATTGAAATCGAGGAACCGCAGGGTCTCGGTATCGATTACTTCAATGGAATCGTTCGATTGGTCCAGCAGCGTCCGGAACAGCGTCAACTCGTGGAGCATTCGCTCCCGCTCCAGCGCCGTTTTCCGCAGCTCCTCGTTGGTCGCGCGCAGCGCCTTCTCCGCCCGCACACGTTCCGTGACGTCGTGCGCCATCCCCCGCACAATCGGCGTTGCCACTCCATCGGTGCGCAGCGTGTTGTGATACTCCCAGATCCGCCGCTCCCCTGATCGCGTCAACACCGCCATCAGCCCGCGAGCCTCCCCTGTGCGCTCGATCTCGCGCAGATAGACATCGAACTGATCCCGATATTGCGGATCAAGAAAATCCCGCATCGGCTTCTGGAGTATTTCTTCTACGCTGTAACCCAGCAGACGCGCTGGACCGGGATTGACCGACAGGAATCGGCCTTGAAGGTCGTGGACGCACAGCAGGTCTTGGCTGTGCTCAACTAGATCGCGATACCAGTCTTCGTTTTCTTCCAGAGCCCGCCGGATCGGGTCCCACTCGACTGGCAATTCGTCCGGAAAGTGGCGCTTAGCAGGGTGCAATGCCATTGGCTCACCCAAGCCGCTTGGAATAGTGCTTAGTTGTGACTGGCCAGATCAAATTCCAGCGACTGCCCCAGGATTAGTTCCCAGGAGCCTTTCGAAAGACTTTCCTTAAGATGGCGCTCATTTAACTTGTCCGAATCAGCAACCTGCCCTTGGTCTTAGCGGAGAGTCTAGCAGAATATCGCTTTTGTTACACTTAGTAAGTACCTATTTATTCGGGGGTTCCGACCGATCGCCGCTCTTTTCCTTTTCTCGCGGCGCCGCCAAATTGCTCAGCAAGCCATTTTTCGCAGTCGCTTGGTATGTGCCTGGAGGGAGGATTGCAGCCTGGTGAAGGTCGAGTCCAAATCAGAATCCCCGGCAGTTAGGGCCTTTTGCGGACAGTTCTCGGATTCGATCCTCCAAGCGGCGCGAGGACCTAGCTCAATCGTGCTTCAGGCGGGGCAGGGATTCTATACAGCGTTGTCATATCACCACGACCGCAAACTCCGCATTGTCCTTCAACCCAGCAGCGAGTATTCGCCGCTTGTGTCTTCCACCTCAACCATCTCTTTCAGTTCGGGATAATGTTTCACCAGCGTCTCCGGGGCGCGAACTTTCCTTCCGTCCAGCAGATGCCTTAACTCCAGCGCATTCACCGCGGCCTTTGCCTGAAAGTGATTATTTGCAATCACGAACGTCGACTCGGCTTTGTGCGCGACGATCTCCACTTTTTCCTTCCACTTCTCCAGCTCCGCGGGCTTGTAGAGATAGTTGTAACGGTCGTTGCGGTTATCGCTGTCGAACCAATGATCGTAGTTGCGGCCATGCAGGCGGACGTATCCGACGCCCGACGTAACATGCTCGGTCGGCGCCAAAGAACGCCCCAGGAGCGGCTGATCGATGTTGCAGAAACCAATGTTGTGGCGCATGAATTCGGCGATCGTCTCCGGATTATCCCAACTCTCGTGCCGCACTTCGACCACTCGCGGATACTCGATGAACTGCCGTAACAACTGCTCCAGGTATTCGCGGTTCAGACTCGTGTTCTTGAACGAGACGGGAAACTGAATGAGCAGCGCGCCCAGCTTGCCTTCCGAGGCCAGCGAGTCCAGACCTTCTCTGGCAAGTTGTTCATCCCGGTCATTCGGCCGGATGCTGGCCGCCGAAGTTGGTTCCATCACCGCCAGTGGAGAATGGGTGAACGACCGGTGCAGCTTCGCGGTAAAAAGAAAATTAGGATTGACTGCCCCTGCCTTCCGCGACCACAGCCGTCCGAGTTCCGGCCGGATGTGTCCATAAAACGAGGTGTTGATTTCGATGACGTCGAAGAAGCGCGCCAGAAATTCGACCGGATGCACCTTCTTCCGGGTTACTTCGGGCGGATACAGAATTCCGTCCCAGTCTTTATACGACCAGCCGGCAGTCCCGATGCGGATTCGCGGAGCGTGTTCCATGCGGGCCAGATGTTGAAGGATCAGATGCTCGCAGGTTAGCACACCGCCCATGTGCCAGGCCGTGCGGCGCGGACACTCCTGTCGGCGAACGCCACAAGGCGGGATCTTCAGCAAATAGACAAGCGCGGCGGAGAAGAGTCAGTAGAGAAGAATCGCGAGCCAGTAAGTCCCATTCGGATACGCCGCACTACGCGCGTAGCAGGCGCCCACAGCAAACTGGCGAACGCCTGGATCGCGCAGCATTCGCAACGCGGCTTGCGGGAGTATCTCCGGATGGCTCTGCGTGTACGTAATAATTTTTCGATTGTCGTAGGCGGCAGAGAGCAGGTGAGCGTTTCGAAGACCCTCTCCGGCCAGCAAGCAGGCTTTTTCGTCAAGCTTCGGCGGTGTGAGTTGGGCGAGCTCCGGCAGCCCCGCCTGTTGACGCATCTCGTCAATCGCCCGGCTCACTAATTTCCCGCTCTGCTGCGCAGTGTACGACGGAACCTCGTGCGCGAAATCCTGGACCACATACAGTCGTCCCTTGCTCCTGAAAGCCGCGATGCCCGCGACATTGAATCCGCGATCGAGCAGATTCTCGCGGTGCGGGGGCGAGCGCATCAAAGTTTCATGCGCGTCCGCAGCGCATGGAGCGTAGGCGATATTCTCGCCGGCGCGATCGATTTTCAGCGCGCCTTTCAGAGGGCTGACCAGCGGGTCGACCATTGCGATTCTTTCGAGCAGGGAGGGCTCACCGGACAACTGATGCTCCAGACGCTCGCTCACAACCATCCGCCGGGCGTGCGCTTTCGCCGCTTCCCGCAGACTTTCGTCCATGCGCAACGGCGGCACGCCGGCGAGTTCGCGGCTCTTGTTTGCCGCTTGCAAAAGGTCGCTCTCGGCGGCCGAGTCCTCACCAGAGGAGGACTCAGCCGCCGAGTTCGATTGGGGGGAAGGCGGCTTACTATGGATGTCGTTGTTGCGAACCTCGGATGCCGGGGGAGTTGATTGTGCCGCGCACGGGCCCGGAATTACTGCCAACATCGCGAGGGAAACAGCCAAGGTCCGGAGCATGATTTGTTGGTGGAACGTTTCGGTGCGGGGGTTGCCGGTAAAGTTCCGCTTTCCCATCTCTCACGCTAACCTCTAGAATTCAGCTCAGCGACTTACGATGGAGACCTTCGTGCTGATTACCCTGCTCGTCGGAACCCTTGTCCCGCTTGGGTTCTCGGCTGTTCTGTTGCGCCCGCGTTTCGGCTGCCGCGCAAGTGGATGTAAAAGCGGAGGTTGCGAGCCTGCTCGAAAGTCTTGGCACCAGCCTCGGCCAGAAGTTCAGTTCCGCCACTGCCGATATGGCCAGTAGGCTGGAGCAGACCAACGGGGACCTGCGCCAGCGGGTCACAGACCGCATCCAGCAAGGGTTTTCGGGGATTTAGAGAGCGCGCAGTGGTTTGCGGAACTGGACGGGCTTAGGCAGGGACGCTTCCTCGGCAAGGGCTAAAGAGCCCAACCAGCCGCTGATCGCTAATGCGTTGCGCTGATACGAAGCCGAGTTTTTCCGCGGCCTGCTAGAATTTCGGCGATGCCCAAACCATCTGCCGCCGCTCGCGCCCGCAAAATTAAACTCATTCTCTTCGACGTCGACGGCGTCCTCACCGACGGCAAAATCTGGATATTTCCCGCGCCTTCCGGAGGCGAGCAATCTGGCGCTCAGCAAAGTCTTCTCGAACGGTCTGCCGAGAGCGTTTCCCGGAGAGAGGCACAGGGCGGTTTCGGTCTCCAGAGCACGAGCCTGATCGAGGCCAAGGGCTTCAACGCCCACGACGGCACCGCTATTTCGCTGGCCCGCCTCGTGGGCATCAAGACCGGGATCATCACCAAGCGCGTCTCCGAAACCGTTGCCCTGCGTGCGCGCGATCTGAAGATTGACCACGTATATCAGGGCATTCAGGACAAGGCGTCGGTATTCGCGCAGATTCTTGAAAAGGATGGGATCACTGCCGCCGAGGCCGCTTTCGTTGGCGACGACGTGATCGATCTGCCGGCGATGCGCAAATGCGGCCTGGCGATCGCGGTGAAGAACGCGCGTCCGGAGGTCAAAGCCGAAGCCCACTGGGCCACGCCCCACGCGGGAGGAGACGGCGCCGCCCGCGACGCCGTCGAATACATCCTGAAAGCCCAAGGCAAATGGAAGCAGGCAGTAGAAGACTACATTTCCGAGAGAAGCTAAATGCTCCAACTCACCCACCGGTTGCTGGCTTGGGGCGTGCTCGGGTTAGCAACCGGTGGGTGCTTGTTTCTCCCTACTCACCCTGTTGTTTTCAGGAGCATTGACCCTGAAAACCCAGCTGCCACGGGAAAGTTTCGGGGATTCTCGGATTTTCCCGCTTTTCTCTAGCCCGTTCCCTGCCAGCAAGGTTTCGGTTTCTAATCCGGGATGGACGTGGTCTTGGCGGCCATCAGTTCCGCGAAGCGAGGATCGTTGCGCAGGGTGCTGAACTCGTTGTCTTTGTAAACGTTGTTAATGTCTTTGTAACCCTCTTCCATCGCCTTCTTCAGATAGTGCAAGGAACGCTCTGGCACGCCCGTCCTGGCGTACAGTTTGGCGAGAACATAGTCGTAGTGGGCCCGGTCTTCAGGAGAAGGAAGCTGGGCCAGAACTCCGGCGCGCGAGGTGCGCTCGAAAATGTCGGGATCAAGCTCCATTGCCTTGGAATAGTTCTGTATGGCCTTTTCGAACTGTCTCTTGCCGAAATAGGCCGCACCCATGTTGCTGTAGTAGGAGGCTGCGTCGTTGTTCAGCGAGATCGCTTTCTGGTAGTGCTTGATCGCTCCGTTATAGTTATGCGCCTGGTAATAAATGACGCCGAGATTGTTGTAAGCGTCGGAATGTTTACGATCGGTTCGGATGGCGTGTTCGAAGCTTTTCCTGGCATCTTTGTAGCGCTGCGTCATGAGTTGGCAGATCCCGATCTTGTTGAACACGGAGGCGCTCCCCGGCGCGCCTTTCAGCGCGGCCCGATAGAAATCCACCGCGTCGAGAAAGTTT
>Ga0210402_10000317_pt1 | contig 55340 bp, 45 predicted proteins | sample IncBWC7MmetaG_FD_161055 | JGI IMG/M metagenome (GOLD analysis project Ga0210402, IMG submission 161055) | Forest soil microbial communities from Barre Woods Harvard Forest LTER site, Petersham, Massachusetts, United States - Inc-BW-C-7-M | ecosystem: Environmental > Terrestrial > Soil >... | reverse complement strand
CAGGATCGCCCCGTCCATCTGGGCGGCGCCGGTGATCATGTTCTTCACATAATCGGCATGCCCGGGACAGTCGACATGGGCGTAATGGCGCGCCTTGGTCTCATACTCCACATGCGCCGTCGAAATAGTGATGCCGCGCGCCTTTTCTTCCGGCGCCTTGTCGATCTGGTCATAGGCCGTGAACGTCGCCCCACCGGTCTCCGCCAGCACCTTGGTGATCGCAGCCGTCAGCGACGTCTTGCCATGATCCACATGGCCGATCGTGCCGATGTTGCAGTGCGGCTTGTTCCGTTCAAACTTCGCTTTCGCCATAACGATCTCTCCGTATTCTGACTATCAGGTCAATTCTTTGGTGATCTCGTCGGAAACCGACTGAGGCACCTGGGAATAGTGATGGAATTCCATCGAATATTGCGCCCGGCCCTGGGACATGGAGCGCAGCGTGTTGATGTAACCGAACATGTTGGCCAAGGGCACCATCGCGGTGACGACTTGCGCATTGCCGCGCGAATCCTGGCCCTGCACCTGGCCCCGACGCGAATTCAGATCGCCGATCACGCCGCCCAGGAAATCGTCCGGCGTCACGACTTCGACCTTCATGATGGGCTCGAGCAGCTTGACCGCATGCTTGGCCTTGAGCTCGCGAAACGCCGCGCGGGCGGCAATGTCGAAGGTGAGCGCGTTGGAGTCCACTTCGTGATACTTGCCGTCGGTCAGCGTCGCCTTGAAATCGATCACCGGAAAGCCCGCCAACAGGCCCGATTCCTTCTGCGCCTTGAGGCCTTTTTCGACCGAGGGGATGAATTCCTTCGGGATCGAGCCGCCGACCACATCATTTTCGAAGACAAAGCCGGAGCCTGGCGGCAACGGTTCGAAATCGATGGTTACTTCGGCGAACTGGCCAGAACCGCCGGTCTGCTTCTTGTGGGTGTACTTGACCGTGACCGCCTTGGAGAGGGTTTCGCGATAGGCCACCTGCGGGGCGCCGACATTGGCGTCCACCTTATAGGTGCGCTTGAGGATATCGACCTTGATCTCCAGATGCAGTTCGCCCATCCCCTTGAGGATGGTCTGGCCGGATTCCTGGTCGGTGGAGACGCGGAAGGACGGGTCCTCCTGGGCCAGGCGCACCAGCGCCAGCCCCATCTTTTCCTGATCGGCCTTGGTCTTGGGCTCGATCGCCACTTCGATGACCGGATCGGGGAATTCCATACGCTCCAGGATCACCGGATGGCTGGGATCGCACAGCGTCTCGCCCGTGGTGGTGAGCTTGAGGCCGGCAAAGGCCACGATGTCGCCGGCAAAGGCTTCCTTGACGTCTTCGCGCGAATTGGCATGCATGAGCAACATGCGGCCGACCCGCTCGGTCTTGTCCTTGACCGAATTCAGCGCCCCGGTGCCCGAATTGATGGTGCCGGAATAGACCCGCACGAAGGTGATCGAGCCGACAAAGGCGTCGTCCATGATCTTGAAGGCAAGGCCCGCGAACGGCGCCTTGTCGTCGGCGGGGCGTTCGACTTCCTTGCCCTTGAGATCGACGCCCTTGACCGGCGGAATATCGAGCGGGCTGGGCAGGTAATCCACCACCGCGTCGAGCAGCGGCTGCACGCCCTTGTTCTTGAAGGCCGAACCGCACATCACCGGCACGAAATGGAAGGCCATCGCGCCCTTGCGGATGCAGCGCTTGAGATCCTCGACCGACGGCTCCTTGGCCTCTTCCAGATAGGCTTCGAGCAGCACATCGTCTTCCTCGACCGCCATCTCGACCAGATGGGAGCGCAGCTCGGCGGCCTTGTCCTTGTATTCGGCGGGAATCTCGACTTCGTCGAACTTGGCGCCCAATTGCTCGTCGTGCCAGATAAGCGCCTTCATCTTGACGATATCGACAATGCCCTTGAACTCGGCCTCGGTGCCGATCGGCCAGGTGATGACCATGGGGCGGGTGCCCAGCCGGTCGATCATCATGTCGATGCAGCGCTGAAAATCGGCGCCAGTGCGGTCCATCTTGTTGACGAAGCAGATGCGCGGCACGTGATATTTGTCGGCCTGGCGCCAGACCGTCTCGGACTGGGGCTCCACGCCGGCGACGGCGTCGAACACCGCGACCGCGCCATCCAGCACGCGCATGGAACGCTCCACTTCGATGGTGAAGTCCACATGCCCCGGCGTATCGATGATGTTGATGCGATGGTCTTTCCAGAAACAGGTGGTGGCGGCGGAGGTGATGGTGATGCCCCGCTCCTGCTCCTGCTCCATGAAATCCATGGTGGCGGCGCCGTCATGAACTTCGCCGATCTTATGGCTCTTGCCGGTGTAATAGAGAATGCGCTCCGTCGTCGTCGTCTTGCCGGCATCGATATGCGCGGCAATGCCGATGTTGCGATACATGTTGAGCGGAGTTGCGCGAGCCATTTTGGGTCCGGTTACCAGCGATAATGCGAGAAGGCGCGGTTGGCGTCAGCCATCTTGTGGGTGTCTTCGCGTTTCTTGACGGCCGAACCGCGATTGTTGGCGGCGTCCATCAGCTCGCCGGAAAGCCGGCCGGTCATGGTCGGTTCGTTGCGGCCGCGCGCGGCGGTGATCAGCCAGCGGATGGCGAGCGCGCGGGAGCGGTCGGTGCGAACTTCAACCGGCACCTGGTAGGTCGCGCCGCCGACGCGGCGGGAGCGGACTTCGAGGGCGGGAGAGACGTTGCGCAGGGCTTCGTGGAACACCACCAGCGGATCCTGCTTGGTCTTGGCGGCGATGGTGTCGAAAGCGCCGTAGATGATGCCTTCGGCGGCGGATTTCTTGCCGTCATACATCAGGCTGTTCATGAATTTGGCGAGAACCAGATCGCCGAATTTGGCGTCGGGGGTGATTTCGCGGCGTTCGGCGCGGTGGCGGCGTGACATCTGTTTCTCTCTCCTTACTTCGGACGCTTGGCGCCGTAGAGCGAACGGCGCTTCTTGCGGTCCTTGACGCCCTGGGTGTCGAGCACACCGCGGATAATGTGATAGCGGACGCCCGGAAGATCCTTGACGCGGCCGCCGCGGATGAGCACCACGCTGTGCTCCTGCAAATTATGGCCTTCGCCGGGAATATAGGTCAGCGCTTCGAAGCCGTTGGTCAGGCGCACCTTGGCAACCTTGCGCAACGCGGAGTTCGGCTTTTTCGGCGTCGTGGTGTAGACGCGAGTGCAGACGGCGCGCTTTTGCGGGCAATTCTGCAGGGCCGGGACCTTGTTGCGCTTGGGCTTGAAGCCGCGCGGCTTGCGAATGAGCTGATTGACTGTCGGCATTCCTGAACTTCCTTTTTGTCATCCGCGCGGCCGCACGGAATGAGCGAAAACAAAAACCGGACGCGGGATGAAATCCCGGTCCGAACTTGCGGAGGACTGAGGGGAAAACTCCCCTGAGTCGCGCGTGTCTGAACTCGTAAACTGGCTTCCCAACAGCGTTTTTGCGGTTTTCCGCAGACGGCCTGCCCTGGAAGGTGGCGCTATATATCCATGGGGGTCGGCAGGGTCAAGCAGGTTAAAGCAAGGATATTTCAATCGGCCGGGCAGGACGTCGAATCTTGAAATCCAGCCGCCGGCGGACCCCGCATTGGACCCGCATTAGTTGCGAGTGATTCTTATTTATGGGTGCCCCGGACGACCGACCGGCCTTATGAAAACAGGTCGAAGGGCACGCCAATAACGCGCGCTTCATGCGCCAGCAGCTTGCGCTTGAGCGGCAGGCCGCCGCCATAGCCGGTCAGGCTGCCGTCATTGCCGATGACGCGGTGGCAGGGCACGATCAGGGCGATGGGATTTGCGCCATTGGCGGCGCCGACCGCGCGCGCCGCCTTGGGAGTGCCGATGGTGCGGGCGACCGCGCCATAGGAGGTGGTGGTGCCGAACGGGATGTCGCAGAGCGCAGCCCAGACACGCTGGTTGAATTCCGGCCCGTCGGCGGCCAGTTCGAATTCGAAAATCTGGCGTTTGCCTTTGGCGTATTCCGCCACCTGGCGGCGCACATTGCTGAGCGCCCTGGTGTTGCGTTCCGCCTCCGGATCCACTTTCGCCGCGCCGGCGGCGCGCAGATGAAAGCGGAGCAGCCTGCCCTTTTCGTCCACCCAGGCGGCGAAGGTGCTGAATGGCGATTCGATAATGTCCCAATAGCGTTTCATGCGGCTTCTCTCAGGTAGGTCCATAAATGCATGGTGGCGAGGCTGCGGTGCGGCGCGAAGCGCGCCATCAGGGCGGCGGCCTGGCCGTGGTCCGGCCGCTCGGACAGCCCGTGCAGCTTTTGCAGCGCCGTGGCCAGCGCGCTGTCGCCCACGGGCGCGCAATCCGCAAATCCCACCCGCATCATCACATAGCGCGCCGTCCAGGTGCCGATGCCGCGCTGGGCGGTGAGTTTGGTTTCCGCCGCGACGGCGGAGCCCTGGGTGAGGCTTTCGATGGCAAGATCGCCCCGCGCCACCGCGGCGGCGGCGTCGATCAGGTAGCTGGCCTTGGAGCGTGAGAAACGGCGGGCATTGAGCTTGGCGACGCTAAGGTCCGCCACCCTTTCCGGCGTGGGATGGGCGCGCATCTCGCCGATCTTCTCGCCCGCCAGACTGATGAGATCCCGGCGCAGGCTGCTGGCGAACTTCATGTTGATCTGCTGGCCGATAATGCCCCAGGTCAACGAATCAAAGCCGGTCGGCAAGTTGGGAAGCCGGAGACCGCGGCGGGGAGCGGCAAAAGCGGCATAGCGGGTTTCAAAGCCCGTCACTTCGTTGTTGAGGCCCAGCATCTTCAGCGCCACCTCGTGCACAAACGCCATGCTGGCGGGGGAAAGCTTTTTTGGGGATTCAAGCCGCGCCCAGGCGCCTTCCTTTTCCAGGCTGAGTTCCAGTATCGCCGGTCCGTCCGGGGTCAGGAGCGCCTTCCAGATCCTGTTGCCTTCACTACGTTCGGCGAGGCCTTCCGGATCGCGGGCATGATAGGCCAGAATTTCCCTGGCCCTGTATCCGGCGGGAAGTTGGATCAGGAACACCGAGCCGCCCTTGAGGGCGCGGTAGGCACCTGGCGTCATTCGGGTGTGGCCGAGGAACTGGCGGTGAAACACCGACTCGCTTTCAAAACCCGCGCCGAAGCCGATATCCATCACCTTGCCGTCGCCGGCGAGCAAAGCGGCGGCGGCTTGGCGCACCCGCTCGCGCCGGAGCCATGCCGCTGGGGCCAGATGGGCGTGATCGCGGAACAGGTCGGCCAGCTTGGTGAGGCTGACGCCGGTGGCGCGCGCCAGCGATCCGGCGTCGGGAAAATCTTCAGGCGCCTTGCGAACACGTGCCGCCAAGCCTTCGAAAAGACCGACATTTTCGTCTTCGCCGCGGTAATAGAGATCGGGCCGGCAGCGCTTGCAGGCGCGCAGGCCCGCCGCTTGGCATTCCACCTCGGTGTGGAACAGGGTGACGTTTTCCGCCTTGGGAGGATGGGTGGGGCAGGATGGCAGGCAGTAGATGCCCGTGGTGCGCACGCCGATCAGGAATTTGCCGTCGAATCGCCCCTGACGGGCTTCTTCGCGGGTCCAGGAAAAGGGCTTGGGCAGTTTCATGACGTCAATATAGGTATGCTTTGCCCTTTGCGCCTCCTGTTTTCACCGTTCGATGTGGGTGCCGCGTCTTACCAAACGGGCCGGTGGACCGTTTGGCGCGGCACACGCCGCGAGCCCAAAGCGAGCGGCGGGACCGGTATCTAAGCCTGGATTCCCGCTTTCGCGGGAGTGAGCCGCGACCGGCAAAACGGTCCAGTGGACCGTTTTGAGCGGCGAACGAACCAAAGAAAAAGGGCCACCCGTAAGAGTGGCCCTTTGTTCTGGTACCTGGATCCCCTTCGGCGCGCTGCTCGCCGGGGATGACAGGAGTGGCGCTACTCGGCCGGGGCCGGGGCTTCCAGCTGGGCGATGGGCTGCTGCGCCGCATGTTCCGCCTGGATCGCCTTGTCCCGTTCCGTCGCGATATGGCGCAGCCGCGCGATGGCGCCGCCCGTACCGGCCGGAATGAGGCGGCCCACGATGACGTTCTCCTTGAGGCCTTCCAGCATGTCCACCTTGCCGTTGACCGCCGCAGCGGTGAGGACGCGGGTGGTTTCCTGGAAGGACGCCGCCGAGAAGACCGACCGGGTCTGCAAGCTGGCCTTGGTGATGCCGAGCAGGATGGCGCGGCCATCGGCCGGCTTGAGGCCCTCGTCCGTGGCCTTCTGGTTGGCCTGGTCGAGTTCGAGTTGGTCGACATGCTCGCCGGCGATCAGAGTGGTCTCGCCGCCGTCGATCACTTCTAGCTTCTGCATCATCTGGCGGCAGATCACTTCGATATGCTTGTCGTTGATCTTGACGCCCTGCAAGCGATAGACGTCCTGGATTTCCTTGACCAGATAGATCGCCAGTTCTTCCATGCCCTTGATGCGCAATATGTCGTGGGGGCTGGGATTGCCTTCCACGATGTAATCGCCTTTCTCGACATAATCGCCCTCGCGCACGCTGATATGCTTGCCCTTGGGGATCAGATACTCGGTCGGTTCGATCTTGTCGGACTTGGGCTTCACGATCACGCGGCGCTTGTTCTTATAGTCCTTGCCGAATTCGACGAAACCATCGGTCTCGGCCAGCACCGCCGCTTCCTTGGGCTTGCGCGCCTCGAACAGCTCCGCCACGCGCGGCAAGCCGCCCGTGATGTCACGCGTCTTGGCGCCTTCGGTGGGAATACGGGCTAACACGTCGCCAGCGCGAACTTCGGAACCATCTTCCACCGAGAGAATGGCGTCGGCCGAGATCGCATAGCGCGCCTCGCCGCCATTGCTGGGCAACTGGATGACTTTGCCCTTCTTGTCCACGATGGCGAGAGTGGGCCGAAGGTCGGGCGCGTTTTTGCTCCCCGTGCCGCGGCTGTCCATCACCACCTTGTTCGAAACGCCGGTCTTTTCATCCGACACTTCGCGCACGGTGACGCCGAACATCAGGTCCTCGTATTTGACGATGCCTTCGACATCGGTGAGGACCGGCAAGGCGTTCGGATTCCATTCCGCCATGCGGTCGCCGCGTTTGACGGTTGCGCCCTCGTCCACTTTCAGGCGCGCGCCATAGGTGATGCGGTAGCCGGCCCGTTCCTGGCCCTTATTGTCGGTGATGACGATCTGCATGTTGCGGCCCATCGCGATCAGTTCACCGTCGGAATTCTTGACGATGTTGCGGTTCACGATCTTGACCTTGCCGTCATAGGACGCCTCGATCTTGGACTGGCCCGCCACCTGCGCCGCGCCGCCGATATGGAAGGTGCGCATGGTGAGCTGGGTGCCCGGCTCGCCGATCGACTGGGCGGCGATCACGCCCACCGCCTCGCCGATATTGACGCTGGTTCCGCGCGCCAGGTCGCGGCCATAGCATTTGCCGCAAACCCCTTCCGGCAGCTCGCAGGTCAGAACTGAGCGTACCCGCACCTTCTGGACATGGGCGCTTTCGATCTTCTCCGCCAGGTCTTCGGTGACTTCCCTGCCGCGCTTGACCAGCACTTCCCCGGTTTCGGGATGCTTGATCTCCTCGGCCGTGGTGCGGCCCAGGACACGCTCGGTGAGTGAAGCCACCACCTGGCCGCCATCGATTTCGGCCTGGACCGTGACACCGCGTTTGGTGCCGCAATCTTCGGCCGTGATGATGCAGTCATTGGCCACGTCCACCAGGCGGCGGGTCAGGTAACCCGAATTCGCCGTCTTGAGCGCGGTATCGGCCAGGCCCTTGCGGGCGCCATGGGTGGAGTTGAAATACTCCAAGACGGTAAGGCCTTCCTTGAAGTTCGACAGGATCGGCGTTTCGATGATCGAGCCGTCGGGACGCGCCATCAGTCCGCGCATGCCGGCCAGCTGCTTCATCTGCTGCGGCGAGCCGCGGGCGCCGGAATGCGACATCATGTAGATGGAGTTCATTTCCACCACACGGCCGGTTTCCGGATCGATCTTTTCGGCGGCGATTTCCTTCATCATTTCGGCCGCGACCTGGTCGGTACATTTCGACCAGACGTCCACCACCAGATTGTATTTTTCCTTATCGGTGGTCAGGCCGTCCTGATATTGCTGTTCGTATTCGCGCACCCGGTGACGGGTTTCGTCGATCAGCTTCTGCTTGGTGGCGGGCACCACCATGTCGTCCTTGCCGAAGGAAATGCCGGCCTTGCAGGCTTCGCGGAAGCCCAGCGCCATCATCGCGTCGGCGAACAGCACGGTCTCCTTCTGGCCGCAATGACGATACACTTCGTCGATCAGCTGGCTGATTTCCTGCTTGCGCAGCAGCCGGTTGACCAGCTCGAACGGGATCTTGGGATGGCGCGGCAGGATTTCCGCGATCATCATGCGGCCCGGGGTGGAATTCACCCGGCGCACCACCGGTTTGCCGTCGGCATCCACGGTCGTATAGCGCGCCTTGATCTTGGCGTGCAGCGTGACAAAACCCGAGAACAGCGCCTGCTCGATCTCCGCCATGTCGCTGTAGAAACCCTGCAGCGGCCGCTTGGTCTTGGGATCTTCCTTGTATTCGCCCGGTTCCTTGGCGCGCTCCTGGCTGAGATAATAAAGGCCAAGCACGATGTCCTGGGTCGGCACGATGATCGGCTTGCCGTTGGCGGGCGACAGGATGTTGTTGGTGGACATCATCAGGACGCGCGCTTCCAGCTGAGCCTCGAGGCTCAGGGGAACATGCACGGCCATCTGGTCGCCGTCGAAGTCGGCATTGAAGGCGGTACAGACCAGGGGATGCAGCTGGATCGCCTTGCCCTCGATCAGCACCGGCTCGAACGCCTGGATGCCCAACCGATGCAGCGTGGGGGCGCGGTTGAGCAGCACCGGATGCTCGCGGATCACCTCTTCCAGGATATCCCAGACTTCCGGCTTTTCCTTTTCGACCAGCTTCTTGGATTGCTTGACGGTCTGGCTGAAGCCCTTGGCTTCCAGCCGCGAATAGATGAACGGCTTGAACAGCTCCAGCGCCATCTTCTTAGGGAGACCGCACTGATGCAGCTTGAGCTCGGGACCGACCACGATCACCGAACGGCCGGAATAGTCCACCCGCTTGCCGAGAAGGTTCTGGCGGAAACGGCCCTGCTTGCCTTTCAGCATGTCGGCCAGCGATTTCAGGGGACGCTTGTTGGCGCCGGTGATGACGCGGCCGCGGCGGCCATTGTCGAACAACGCGTCCACCGATTCCTGCAGCATGCGCTTTTCGTTGCGCACGATGATGTCCGGCGCCTTGAGTTCGATCAGGCGCTTGAGGCGGTTGTTGCGGTTGATGACCCGGCGATAAAGATCGTTGAGGTCGGAGGTGGCGAAACGGCCGCCATCGAGCGGCACCAGCGGGCGCAGTTCCGGCGGGATCACCGGCACCTGGGTCAGGATCATCCATTCCGGGCGATTACCGGATTCCAGGAAGGCGTCGACCACCTTGAGGCGCTTGACCAGCTTCTTCTGCTTCTCGCCGCCATTGGATTCGGCGATGTCCACGCGCAGTTCGTCGCGCAGCTTTTCCAAGTCGATCGCCATCAACAGTTTGCGAATCGCCTCGGCGCCGATCTCGGCGGTGAAACTGTCATTGCCGTATTCGTCCTGCGCCTTGTAAAACTCGTCTTCCGTCAGGAGCTGACGCTCCTTGAGCGGGGTCAGGCCCGGTTCAATGACGATGTAGTTTTCGAAATAAAGAACCCGCTCCAGATCCTTCAGCGTCATGTCCAGCATCAGGCCGATGCGCGAGGGCAGCGACTTGAGGAACCAGATATGGGCGACAGGGCTGGCCAATTCGATATGGCCCATGCGGTCGCGGCGCACTTTCTGCACCGTCACTTCGACGCCGCATTTTTCGCAGACGATGCCCTTGTATTTCATGCGCTTGTACTTGCCGCACAGGCATTCGTAATCCTTTACCGGCCCGAAGATGCGGGCGCAGAAGAGGCCGTCCCGCTCAGGCTTGAAGGTGCGGTAATTGATGGTCTCGGGCTTTTTGATCTCGCCATGGCTCCAGCGCAGGATCTGATCCGGCGAGGCCAGCGAGATCTTTATGCGGTCAAAGGCGGGAACTTCCTTGGCCGTACCGAAGACATTCATCAGCTCTTGATTCATTCGAGCGTCCTTTCAACTTTCCTTCCGGGCGGCATGCGCCAGTTCCGGATCATTTGCCTTACCGCGCGGGGCGGCATTCATGGGTCCCGGATGCCCGCTTGCGCGGGCATGACAGGTGTTTTGCGGTCACGGCGCCGGCCCGTTGACCAGCTCCACATTGAGGGAGAGGGAGCGCATTTCCTTGACCAGCACGTTGAAGCTTTCGGGGATACCGGCTTCGAACGTGTCCTCGCCGCGGACGATCGCTTCATACACTTTGGTGCGCCCGGCCACGTCGTCCGACTTCACGGTCAGGATTTCCTGCAGCGTGTAGGCGGCGCCGTAAGCCTCGAGCGCCCAGACTTCCATTTCGCCAAAGCGTTGTCCGCCGAACTGCGCCTTGCCGCCCAACGGCTGCTGAGTGACCAGCGAGTAGGGACCGATGGAACGGGCATGGATCTTGTCGTCCACCAGATGGTTCAGCTTCAGCATATAGATGTAGCCGACGGTGACCGGACGGGTGAAGGATTCGCCGGTGCGGCCGTCGAACAGGGTGACCTGGCCCGAATGGGTCAGGCCCGCCTGGTCGAGCATGTCGACAATGTCGGCTTCCTTGGCGCCGTCGAACACCGGGGTTGCGATCGGAACGCCCATGCGCAGATTTTCGGCAAGCTCCGCCAGGCCGGATTCCTCGATCTGGCCCAGGCGCTCATCATTGGCATAGATGTGCTTGAGGTGACGGCGCAGCGGCTCGTATTTGCCGTCGCGCTTGACCTTGTCCAGCATATCGCCGATCTGCCGGCCGAGGCCCGAACAGGCCCAGCCGAGATGGGTTTCCAGGATCTGCCCCACATTCATGCGGCTGGGCACGCCCAAGGGATTGAGCACCACGTCCACCGCGGTGCCGTCGTCCAGATGCGGCATGTCCTCGATCGGCACGATGCGGCTGATCACACCCTTGTTGCCGTGACGGCCGGCCATCTTGTCGCCCGGCTGCAGCTTGCGCTTCACCGCCACGAACACGCGCACCATCTTCATCACGCCGGGAGCGAGTTCGTCGCCACGGCGCAGCTTTTCCACCTTGTCGGCGAAACGCTTGTCGAGGCGCTGCTTGCTGTCGTCATATTGCTGGCGCAGGCCCTCGATTTCCGCCATCGCCTTTTCGTTGCGAAGGCCGATCTGCCACCATTGATGACGCGGGATAGCGTCCAGCACGGCTTGCGTGATCTTGGTGTCCGCCGCCATGCCCTTGGGGCCGGAGGCCGCGGTCTTGTTGAGCAGGATCTCGGACAGGCGCGTGAAGATGTTGCGCTCCAGGATCGAAAGCTCGTCGTCGCGGTCTTCGGCCAGGCGTTCTTCTTCCGCCTTTTCGATCGACATGGCGCGCTGGTCCTTGTCGACGCCATGGCGGTTGAACACCCGCACTTCGACGATGGTGCCGGTGACGCCCGGCGGCACGCGCAAAGAGGTATCGCGCACATCGGCGGCCTTTTCGCCGAAAATGGCGCGCAGCAGCTTTTCTTCCGGCGTCATGGGAGTTTCGCCCTTGGGCGTCACCTTGCCGACCAGAATGTCGCCCGCCTGCACTTCGGCGCCGATATAGACGATGCCGGCTTCGTCGAGATTCTTGAGGTTTTCCTCGCCGACATTGGGAATGTCGCGGGTGATTTCCTCAGGACCCAGCTTGGTGTCGCGGGCCATGGTCTCGAATTCCTCGATATGGATCGAGGTGAAGACATCGTCGCGCACGATGCGCTCGGAGATCAGGATCGAGTCCTCGAAATTGTAGCCGTTCCAGGGCATGAAAGCGACCAGCGCGTTCTTGCCCAGGGCCAGCTCGCCCAATTGCGTCGAGGGACCGTCGCCGATCACATCGCCCTTGCGCACCACATCGCCCACCTTCACCAGCGGACGCTGGTTGATGCAGGTCGAGGCATTGGAGCGCTGGAATTTGCGCAAGCGATAAATGTCGATGCCCGGCTTGGTGGGATCGGCTTCCTCGGTGGCACGCACCACGATACGGGTGGCGTCCACCTGGTCGACAATGCCGGTGCGGCGGGCGGAAATGGCGGCGCCGGAATCCCGCGCCACCACTTCTTCCATGCCGGTGCCGACCAGCGGCGCTTCCGGGCGCAGCAGCGGCACGGCCTGACGCTGCATGTTCGAACCCATCAGGGCGCGGTTGGCGTCGTCATTTTCCAGGAACGGCACCAGCGCCGCCGCGACAGAAACAAGCTGCTTGGGTGAGACGTCGATGAACTGCACCTGGTCGGGAGTCGTCATGACGAAGTTTCCGCCCTTGCGCGACGAGACGAGCTCGTCGGTCAGGCGCTTGCGGCTGTCCACCGTGGCGTTGGCCTGGGCGATCATGAATTTCGCCTCTTCCATCGCCGAGAGATAGATCACCTCATCGGTCAGATGCTTGTTCACCACCTTGCGGTAGGGGCTTTCGATAAAGCCGTACTTGTTCACCCGCGCGTAACAGGCAAGCGAATTGATCAGGCCGATATTCGGGCCTTCCGGCGTTTCGATCGGGCAGATGCGGCCATAATGGGTGGGATGGACGTCGCGCACCTCAAAACCGGCGCGCTCCCGCGTAAGACCGCCGGGTCCAAGCGCGGACATGCGGCGCTTGTGAGTCAGCTCCGACAGCGGGTTCTGCTGATCCATGAACTGCGACAGCTGCGAGGAGCCGAAGAATTCGCGCACCGCCGCGGCCACCGGCTTGGCGTTGATCAGATCGTGCGGCATCACCGTGTCGATATCCACGGCGCTCATGCGTTCCTTGATCGCCCGTTCCATGCGCAAAAGGCCGACGCGGAACTGATTTTCCATCAACTCGCCCACCGAGCGCACCCGGCGATTGCCGAGATTGTCGATGTCGTCGATTTCACCGCGCCCATCGCGCAGTTCCGCCAGCGCCTTCAAGATGGCGAGAATGTCTTCCTTGCGCAGCACCCGCATCGTATCGGGGGCGTCCAGGCCCATGCGCATGTTCATCTTGACCCGGCCCACCGCGGACAGGTCGTAACGCTCGGAATCGAAAAACAGCTGGCCGAACAGGGTCTCGGCGGTGTCCAGAGTCGGCGGCTCGCCGGGACGCATGACGCGATAGATATCGATCAGCGCCGCTTCGCGGGAATGGTTCTTGTCGATCGCCAGCGTGTTGCGGACATAGGCGCCGGTCGAGATGCCATCCACATTGATGACTTCGATCTCGTTGAAGCCGGCTTCCGCCAAAGTCGCCAGATTGTCGGCGGTGAGTTCATCGCCCGCCTCGACATAGATTTCGCCCGTCTCGGGATTGACCATGTCCAGCGCGCCGAAGCGGCCGATCATTTCGTCTTCGGCGAAGGCGATGTTCTTGACGCCCTCTTCCTGCAGCTTGCGAAGGCCGCGCACCGTGATCTTGCCGCCCGCCTCGAGGATCACCTCGCCGGTCTTGGCGTTCTTCCAGTCCGAAGAGGATTTGGCGTTGCGCATCCAGGTCGGATCGAGCGGGGTGGTCCAGCTGCCGTCCTTCTGACGCTTGAAGCTGATCTTAGAATAGAAATAGGAGAGAATCTCCTCCTGGGTCAGGCCCAGGGCATAGAGCAAAGTGGTCGCCGGCAGCTTGCGGCGGCGGTCGATGCGGACATGGATGATGTCCTTGGCATCGAACTCGAAATCGAGCCAGGAACCGCGATAGGGAATGACGCGGGCGGCGAACAGCAGCTTGCCGCTCGAGTGGGTCTTGCCCTTGTCGTGATCGAAGAAGACGCCCGGCGAACGGTGCATCTGGGAGACGATGACGCGCTCGGTGCCGTTGACGACAAAGGTGCCGTTCTCGGTCATGAAGGGGACGTCGCCCATATAGACGTCCTGTTCCTTGATGTCCTTCACCGACTTGGCGCCGGTTTCCTGGTCCACATCGAACACGATGAGACGCAGCGTCACCTTGAGCGGCGCGGCATAGGTCATGGAGCGCTGCTGGCACTCCTCGACATCGTATTTGGGATCCTCGAAATGATAGTCGACATATTCGAGCAGCGAGGATTCCGAGAAATCCTTGATCGGGAAAACCTGGCGGAACACGGCTTCCAGGCCTTCATCCTTGCGGCTGTCGCCCTTCACCAGTTGCAGGAACTGGTCATAGGAGGTGCGCTGAACCTCGATGAGGTTCGGCATCTGCGCGATTTCTTCGATTTTGCCGAAATTCTTGCGAAGGCGTTTGCGTCCGGTGAAGGAGAGAGTCATTCCTTAGAATCCTTTACGGCGCGAAGGCCGTGTCTGCCCGAGGTGGGAACCAGCAGTTTCAAACCAATGGCAAAAGCCGCCATCCCCTTCAGTGCGCGAATCACCGAAGGGGGGCGGGTGAACGAAATATGCACGACACCGTGGTTTTTCAACCCGTGAGTGCCTTCCAACTACTTCAACTCGACTTTCGCGCCAGCATCTTCGAGCTGTTTCTTGATCTTGGCGGCTTCGTCCTTGTTGACGTCCGCCTTCACTTCCTTGGGAGCGCCTTCGACCAGATCCTTGGCTTCCTTGAGGCCAAGGCCCGTGATCGCACGCACTTCCTTGATCACGTTGATCTTTTTGTCGCCGGCATGCGTCAGAACGACCGTGAATTCGGTCTTTTCCGCGACGGGAGCGGCAGCGGCGGCGGGCGCTGCGGCCGCAGCAGCCGGAGCGGCGGCGGAGACGCCCCACTTGTCTTCCAGCAGCTTGGCGAGATCCGCGGCTTCCAGAACAGTGAGGGACGACAGGTCATCAACGAGTTTTTCGATCTTCGACATGAGTTTAGGTCCTTAGGTTGGTTCGGGTTTGGATGTTTACAATAGCAATCGCTTAAGCCGCTTCCTTTTTGGAATAAGCGCCGATAACGCGGGCAAGCTGACCGGCAGGCGCCTGAACGATGCCTGCGATCTTGGTCGCGGGCGCCACAAGCAGGCCCACGATCTTGCCCCGGAGCTGATCGAGCGACGGCAAGGTTGCGAGGGCTTTGACGCCATTCACATCCAGAGCCGTTGCTCCGATCGCGCCGCCCAGGATCACGAGCTTGTCGTTATCCTTGGCGTAGGCCACCGCGACCTTCGAAGCGGCGATCGGATCATCGCTGATGGCGATGCCGGTCGGCCCCTTGAAGAGGTGCGCGATGCCCTCGACGGGTGTTCCTTTCAGAGCGCGGACCGCCAGACGGTTCTTGGCCACACGAAACGACGCCCCGGCCGCGCGCATGCGGGACCGAAGGTCGCTCATCTGAGCCACCGTCATGCCGGAATAGTGGGCGACCACCACGGAGCCGGCCTTCGCAAAGACCCCATTCAGGTCTTCAACGACTTCCGCCTTTTTGGCTTTTTCCACTTTGCTCTCTCCTTATTGAATGGCCTACCGCTTACGCTACTTGAGGCCATCTGCGATCCCGCGTGACGATCCGCGAGATCACCCTGTTGCTGAAACCTGCCCCAGGGTCCAAACCCGAAATGCGGAAGACACCTTCCGAAATCCGGTTCATTCCCTGTCTATGCTGGAGAATTTTAAGACCCTCCTCTTTGGCCTCGCGGCCCTTTGGGGAGTCTCCAGCAGTCTCGGACAGTCCCGGCGATCGTCCGCCGGAATTAAAAAACTTATGCAGAGCTCCGGCTAATGCGCTTCGCGCGCCGTCGCCCTGCAGATTCCAATTACATTCCGTCGCCGCTTTCGCTTTACTTTCATCACTGAGATTGTGACGACGGAATTTCACTCACCATGGACAGCCGCTAACTGCCCACCAATACCCTTATGCTTGTGCGCCACCCGCGCCCACGGAAGCCAGCGCGATCTTCACGCCCGGCCCCATGGTCGATGAGAGGGAAATCTTCTTCATGTAGTGGCCCTTGGCACCCGACGGCTTGGCCTTCATCACGCTGTCAATGAACGCCCTGACGTTGGCGATGATGGCGTCCTCTGTGAAGCTCGCCTTGCCGACCCCGGCCTGGACGATGCCGGCCTTTTCAACACGGAATTCCACCGCGCCGCCCTTGGCGTCCTTGATGGCCTGGGTCACGTCCATGGTCACGGTGCCGACCTTGGGGTTGGGCATCAGGTTGCGCGGACCGAGGACTTTGCCCAGCCGTCCCACAATGCCCATCATGTCGGGTGTGGCGATGCAGCGGTCGAAATCAATCACGCCCTTGTTGACCTGTTCGGCCAGATCCTCGGCACCCACAAGATCGGCGCCGGCCTTTTTGGCTTCTTCGGCCTTGGCGCCCTTGGCGAACACCGCGACCCGCAGCTTGCGGCCCGTGCCCGAGGGAAGGGACACCACGCCGCGGACCATCTGGTCGGCATGCTTGGGATCCACGCCCAGGTTCAGCGACAATTCGATGGTCTCGTCGAACTTGGCGGTGGCACGCGCCTTGATCATCTTCACGGCCTCTTCGACCGAATAGCTTTTGGTGGGGTCGAGACCACCCGAGGCTTTCTTGAAACGTTTTGAGCTTGCCATGGCGGTTAATCCCTCACCGTGATGCCCATGGAACGGGCGGAGCCTTCGATCATCAGCATCGCATTCTCGATGTCGTTGGCGTTGAGGTCCTTCATTTTGGCTTCCGCGATGGTGCGCACCTGGGCGCGCGTGACGCTGCCGGCGCTGGCGATCCCCGGCGTCTTGGAGCCGCTGGACAGCTTCGCCGCCTTCTTCAGGAAAAATGAGGCGGGCGCGGTCTTCATCTCGAAGGTGAAGGACTTGTCCGAGAACACGGTGATGGTCACCGGAATCGGCATGTTCTTTTCCTGGTCCTGCGTCTTGGCGTTGAACGCCTTGCAGAATTCCATGATGTTGAGGCCGCGCTGGCCCAGCGCTGGGCCAATCGGGGGCGACGGATTGGCCGCCCCGGCCGGCACCTGCAATTTGATGTAGCCCGTAATCTTCTTTGCCATGTCTCACCGCCTCCTTTTTGCGGCTTAGCGGTTCAAACGGAGTCGAAACTCCTCCCGCGGGACTTATGCACGTCTCGGGCTATCGCTACGCGGCCCTCGACGTACAGATTCCAATTACACTGTTTAAACGCCTCTACTCTTTCGTCCGAACTCAGCCTCGGACCGACAAACAAACAACTACATTTTCTCGACTTGCGTGTATTCCAGTTCGACCGGCGTGGCGCGGCCGAAAATACTGACCGCCACTTTCACGCGGCTGCGGTCTTCGTCCACTTCCTCCACCGTGCCGGTAAAAGAGGTGAAGGGACCATCGGCCACCCGCACCTGTTCGCCGATCTCGAAACTGATGGTGGATTTGGGATGCTCGGCGCCCTCATGGACCTGATTGAGAATGCGGTCGACCTCGCCCTGGCGCAGCGGCATCGGCTTGTTGTTCTGGCCCAGAAACCCGGTGACCTTGGGGATGTTCTTGACCAGGTGATAAACTTCGTCCGTCAGCTTGGCCTGCAGCAGCACATAGCCGGGCAGGAATTTGCGTTCGGAATTGACCTTCTGGCCGCGGCGCACCTCGATCACATCCTCGGTGGGCACGATCACATCGGCCACGAAATCCTCGAGATCCTGAAGCTTGGCCTGGCGGCGAATTTCCTCCGACACCTTCTTCTCGAAATTCGAGTAGGTGTGGACAATGTACCACTTGGCGTCGGCGTGGCTCTTGGTTCCAGCTTCACTCATGTGGATATTCTCCGGGCGCCGATCAGAAGCAGTTCGCCATAATTGAGAACGAAGTCCACCACGGCAAAGAATACCATGGTCAGGCCGACCATGATGAAAACCATCATGGTGGTGAGCCAGGTTTCCTTCCAGCTCGGCCAGGTGACCTTTTTGGCCTCGCGGCGGACCTGGTTGAAAAACTCCAGGGGCGTGGTGCGGCGCGCGGCGACAGGCGCATCCCCGCCGTCTCCTCCATCCGTTTTTTTTGTCACTTCGGCCATGTCTTACTCTTCTAAAAATTGGCAGGAGCGGAGGGACTCGAACCCACGGCCCTCGGTTTTGGAGACCGATGCTCTACCAGCTGAGCTACGCTCCTAGACGCAATGCGCGGTCCTGGATTTAGGCGACCCTCGAACTGCAAATTCACTTCCTCTTTTGTCTCCGGCCTGGATTCCCGCTTTCGCGGGAATGACAGATTTACTTAACAATCTTTGCGACGACGCCTGCGTCGCCCGCCAAAATCATCACTTGATGATCTTTGCAACGACGCCCGCGCCGACGGTACGGCCGCCTTCGCGGATGGCGAAGCGCAGCTTCTCTTCCATCGCGATGGGGACGATCAGTTCGACTTCGCAGGAAACATTGTCGCCCGGCATCACCATTTCCGTGCCCGCCGGAAGCTTGACGATCCCCGTCACATCGGTGGTGCGGAAATAGAATTGCGGACGATAATTGGTGAAGAACGGCGTGTGACGCCCGCCCTCATCCTTGGTCAGGATATAGGCTTCCGCCGTGAAGTTGGTGTGCGGCGTCACCGAACCCGGCTTGGCCAGAACCTGGCCGCGCTCGATCCCGTCGCGCTCGATGCCGCGCAGCAGAGCGCCGATATTGTCGCCCGCCTGGCCCTGGTCCAAGAGCTTCCTGAACATTTCCACGCCCGTCACCGTGGTCGAGGAAGTCGGACGGATGCCGATGATCTCCACCGTCTCGCCCACCTTCACCACCCCGCGTTCGACACGGCCGGTCACCACCGTACCGCGGCCCGAGATCGAGAACACGTCCTCGATCGGCATCAGGAAGGGCTGGTCGATCGGACGCTCCGGCTGGGGAATATAGGTGTCCACCGCCTCCATCAGCCGCAGGACGGCGTCATGGCCCATATCCTTGTTCTTGTCTTCCAGCGCCATCAGCGCCGAACCGCGCACAATCGGAATGTCGTCGCCCGGAAACTGATAGCTGGAAAGCAGCTCGCGCACTTCCATCTCCACCAGGTCCAGAAGCTCCGGATCGTCCACCATGTCGCACTTGTTCATGAACACCACCAGCGCCGGCACGCCCACCTGGCGGGCCAGGAGGATGTGTTCGCGGGTCTGCGGCATCGGGCCGTCCGAGGCCGACACCACCAGGATCGCCCCGTCCATCTGGGCGGCGCCGGTGATCATGTTCTTCACATAATCGGCATGCCCGGGACAGTCGACATGGGCGTAATGGCGCGCCTTGGTCTCATACTCCACATGCGCCGTCGAAATCGTGATGCCGCGCGCCTTTTCTTCCGGCGCCTTGTCGATCTGGTCATAGGCCGTGAACGTCGCCCCACCGGTCTCCGCCAGCACCTTGGTGATCGCAGCCGTCAGCGACGTCTTGCCATGATCCACATGGCCGATCGTGCCAATGTTGCAGTGCGGCTTGTTCCGTTCAAACTTCGCTTTCGCCATAACTCAAATTCCTTCGTCTTCTTTTCATTTCCCGCCTCGGCGGGGTTCGTTACTCAACTGGGCTCCAAAGTCTTGGAGCGGGTGAAGGGAATCGAACCCTCGTCATCAGCTTGGAAGGCTGTTGCTCTACCATTGAGCTACACCCGCCTATTCCATTTGCCTTCCACGCCTCTCGTTCGTTGCCTGCGCCCTCCTCGCTTTCGCTCGTCGGGCATTCGCCGCCGCTTCGCGGTGCCTCCTGGCTGTTGCCACTCGGCATCCTGACGGACGGCGAATGGTGGAGGGGGTTGGATTCGAACCAACGTAGGCGTAGCCAACGGATTTACAGTCCGTCCCCTTTAGCCACTCGGGCACCCCTCCGTTATCTCGTGGGCATTTCCAACTGGGTATATCCAACTGGGACAACGGGTTGTCCCCAATCACCGGCCGGCGCACAAGCCTCGTCCGTTACTAGCGGACGAGCGAAAATAAGCCTCCAAGGGTTTGGCTGCGGATCGCGGGTTATTGGTCAATTGGGCCGGGCTGTCAATAGTCATTTTCCCCGGAAAACCCGGCAATTTCAGGGGATTTTGGTTCGGCTTTTGGGCCTCGACGGCTTTACCCCCGTCCCCACTCCTTTATAAGCCCCCCATGCGCCCCAAGCTCCCCTCGAAAAACCGTCAGAAAGACCGCCGCCATTTTTATCCCAAGCCGGCGCCAAAACCGGCCGGACATGAGGATGGTCCCGTCCGCCGGGACCCGAAAACCCGCTCCGGAGGCGAAAATTGGCTTTACGGCCTTCACGCCGTCCAGGCCGCACTGGCCAATCCCCGCCGCAAGCTGGGCCGGGCGGTCCTGACCGCCCGGGCCGCCGAAACCATCGGGGAGAAACTACTCGCCAAGGTCCGGGTGGAACCGGCCGACGCCGAGGCGATTTCCCGGCTTCTGCCGGCCGGCGCGGTGCATCAGGGCGCGGCCCTCGAAGCCCAGCCCTTGACGGGCCTTGATCTGGACGAGGTGCTGGAACAGGCCAGCATGGCGACGCGCCGGGTGGTGCTGGTGCTGGACCAGCTTTCCGATCCCCACAATGTCGGCGCCATATTGCGCACCGCCGCCGCTTTCGGGGTGACGGCGGTGGTGGTGCAGAACCGCCATGCCCCGCCCCAATCCGGCGCCCTGGCCAAAGCGGCGTCGGGGGCACTGGAAATCATTCCCTATGTCGAGGTGGTCAATATCGCCCGCGCCCTCGACATACTGGCCGAACATGGCTTCTGGCGCATCGCACTGGCGGGCGATGGGGCTGCGCCCCTGACAGAGGTGATCCCCACCGGCGATGTGGCGCTGGTGCTGGGCTCGGAAGGCGACGGCATCCGCCGGCTGGTGCGCGAGCATTGCGAGGCGGCGGCCTTCATACCCATCGCGCGGCAGATGGAAAGCCTGAATGTCTCCAATGCTGCGGCCATCGCGCTCTACGAACTCAGGCGCGGAACTTCTGCCTGAACCATCTGTTATCTCGCCAGTGAAAAGTGGGAGATATTCATGCGCTCCGTTCTGCTATGGGCCATCGGCATTCCCTTGCCCATCATTTTGATCCTATGGCTGGTCACCGGCCACGCCTGAGCGGCGCTTCGCACGTTTGGCCGGCAAAAGATCCGCTGGACCTTTTGCTCACCGGGCGAACTTGCGCGACCGCGCCCAGCCATTGGGCACAATGCGGCCGGCCTGGCCGCGCTGACCGCGCCATTCCTTGATCTCGGACGGACCGAACAGGCGGCCATTCTCGTCCTTCAGGCCGTCGGCCCAGGTGAAACTGGCGGCGTCGGTCAGGCCGCCATCCTTGTATTTCTGCAGATAGACCCCCTGCCCCCGCGCCATCTCCGGCACATCTGCCAGAGGGAAGATCAACAGTTTGCGATTGTCGCCCACCACCGCGATCATGTCGCCCTCCACGCCCCGCGCCACCATCGCCTCGACGCCCGGTTTGACGTTCATGACTCTCTTGCCGGCGCGGGTCATGGCGATGGCGTCATCCTCGTTGGTGAGGAAGCCATGGCCGGAATTGGCAGCAAGCAGGAGCTTGCGTCCCGGTACATGCGCGAACATGGTTGCGATATCGGCTTCGGGCGGCAGGTCGATAAAGCTGCGGATGGCTTCGCCCAATCCGCGCCCGCCCGGCAGCTTGCTGCAATCCAGCGTGAAAAAGCGGCCGTCGGTGCCCAGCATCATCAGCCGGTCGGTGGTCTGGGCGTGAATCCAGAAACGCTGCTTGTCGCCCTCGCGGTATTTGTCGTCGCCGGATTGTTCCTGATGGCCCTTCAGGGCGCGCAGCCATAATTTTTCCGAGCAGACGATGGTGATGGGTTCTTTTTCCACCGCGCTGGCCAGTTCCACCGCTTCCTCGGCCAGGGCGGAAAGGCTTTCCACGTCCTTGGCGCCGGCGATTTCGGTGCGGCGTTTGCCGATCTGGGTCTTGCCGCCGAATTTGGCGTCCATGGCGCGCACTTCGGCGATCAGCCTTTCGGATTTCAGCTTGCCGGAACCCAGTAGTTTGGCGAGATCCTTTCTCTCGGCGGTCAGCGCGGCATGCTCGCCGCGAATCTGCATTTCCTCCAGCTTGCGCAGGGCCCGCAGCCGCATGTTGAGGATGGCTTCGGCCTGATTATCATTCAGGCCAAAGGCCTTCATCAATTTGGGCTTGGGCTCATCCTCGGTCCGGATGATCTTGATGACCTTGTCCAGATTCAGGAAAACCGCGAGATAGCCTTCCAGCACCTCCAGCCTCGCGGCGATCTTCTCCAGCCGGAATTTGGAGCGCCGTTCCAGCACCACATAGCGGTGATCGATAAATGCCTGCAGCGCTTCCTTCAGGCTCATCACGCCGGGCACCTGGGCGTGGTTGAGGACATTGAGGTTGAGCGGAATTCTGACTTCCAGGTCGCTCTGGCGGAACAGTTGTTCCATCAACAGGCTGGCGTCGATAGTGCGGTTCTTGGGGCTAAGGACGATGCGGATATCCTCCGCGCTTTCGTCATGGATATCGTCCAGCAGCGGCAGTTTTTTCTGTTCCAGCAGCTCGGCGATGCGCTCGATCAACCGGGCCTTCTGCACCTGATAGGGAATTTCGGTGACCACGACCTGATAGACGCCGCGCGCGCCTTCCTCTTTTTCCCAACGTGCCCGAAGGCGAAAACCGCCGCGGCCGGTCTTGTAGGCATCGGCAATCGAGGCCTGGTCCTCGACCACGATGCCGCCGGTGGGAAAATCCGGACCACGCACGAATTTGAGCAAGGTGCGATCCTGGACATTGGGATTTTCGATCAGCGCCACCAGGGCGCCGCAGAGTTCGCCCAGATTGTGCGGCGGGATGGAAGTCGCCATGCCGACCGCGATTCCCGAAGACCCATTGGCCAGAAGATTGGGAAAGGCGGCGGGCAGCACCACCGGCTCTTCGTCCTCGCCGTCATAAGTGGCGCGGAAATCCACCGCGTCCTCGTCCAGCCCTTCCAGCAGGGCCTGGGCGGCCTCGGTGAGGCGGCTTTCGGTGTAACGCATGGCGGCAGCGTTATCGCCATCCACATTGCCGAAATTGCCCTGCCCTTCGATCAGGGGATAGCGCAGCGCAAAATCCTGCGCCAGGCGCACCAGCGCCTCGTAAATGGCCAGATCGCCATGGGGATGATATTTGCCGATCACATCGCCCACCACACGGGCGCATTTCTTGAAGCCCGCGGCGGGATTGAGGCCCAAGAGGCGCATGGCGTGCAGTAGGCGGCGATGTACCGGCTTGAGCCCATCGCGCACATCCGGCAAGGCGCGCTGGGTTATGGTGGAGAGAGCGTAGGCGAGATAGCGTTCGGCCAGCGCCTTGGACAGCGTTTCGGAACGGATGTCATCCTGTTTGACGGCGGCGGCCATGTGCCGCTTTTATTCTGATTCGCGCCCCAGAGAGTCCAGCCGTGATCTTGCCGCCGGCAATTCGCGGCCATTGGGTTTCAGCACCCGCTCCGCCAGGAAATGTCCGGTCAGCGCCAGGCCATCGCGGGTGGAGACCAGATCCGGCATCTGCCGGCCGCCCAGCAGAAAGCCCGGCAACGCCAGAAGCCGCTGCGCATACGCCTGGCCCGGTTCGCGCGACACCGCCCGGCCGCTTTTGGGCGAAACATAAATCAGGTCGCTGGTCTGGCCGGTTGCGGCACATTGGGAAAGATCCAGGCCGAAACCCAGCGCCTCGAGCAACCCCGCCTCCCAGCGCACATAAAGCGGCCCCCAATGGGAAAAATCATTTTCCATCATCGCGCCGAGCAACAATTCCGCGGCGTCGAACACGCCAGGATAGGCCAGCCGCTCCGGCAGCACCGCGGCGGCCATGGCGGTAAAAGCATTAAGGCCCATCAGCGCATCCCGCCCCTCCATCAGCGCTCCGGCGCGGGCGCTGGCCAGTTCCAGGGTGAAACTGCCCAGATGATCCTCCAAGCGGGCGCGCCAATGCACGACCAGCCCGTTGCCCGGCTGCAGCAGGGCGCGATTCTTGGAGCCGCGCACCAGGCCGGCATGGCGGCCATGTTCGCGAGTCAGCACATCCAGAATGCTGCCGCTCTCGCCATGGCGGCGGGCGGACAGGACAATGCCGTTGTCAGTCCACTCCATCGGACCTCAATCGGTAAAATCGAGACCGATTTCCCTATAATGTTCACGGTTCTCCGACCAATCTTCCCGCACCTTGACGAACAGGAACAGATGCACGCGGCGACCGAAAATTTCTTCCATATCTTTGCGCGCAAGCTCGCCTATGGTCTTGATGGTCTGGCCGCCCTTGCCCAGGGCGATCGCCTTCTGGCCGTCGCGCTCGACAAAGATCACCTGGTTGATCTTGACCGAACCATCCGGCCGGTCTTCCCATTTTTCCGTCTCGACCGCGCTGGCGTAAGGAAGTTCGTCATGCAGGCGCAGATAGATTTTCTCGCGGGTGATCTCGGCGGCGAGGAGGCGGGAGGAAATGTCTGCGGCCTGATCTTCCGGGTAAAGCCAAGGCCCTTCCGGCATGCGCGCCCTCACCCAGGCCAGGACATCGGGCACCGCATCGCCGCTCAAGGCTGAAACCAGGAACACGTCCTCGAACACGCCTTCGGCGTGAAAACGTTCCACCAGCGGCAGAAGATCGGTGCGCTTCATGCCGTCGATCTTGTTCAAGACCAGCGCAATCTTTTTCTTGCCGGTATCCACTTTCAGGCCCTGAAGGATGGCGTCAGTATCGCTGGCGGCGTGGCTGCGCGGGTTGGCAGTAAGGTCTGCCGCATCCACCACCAGCAGGATGGCATCGGCATCCGCGGCCCCGGCCCAGGCCGCCCCCACCATGGCGCGGTCCAGCCGCCGCCTGGGCTTGAAAATTCCCGGCGTGTCCACGAACACGATCTGGGTATCGCCGGCGATGGCCACGCCCTTCACATTCATACGCGTGGTCTGAACCTTGGGCGTGACGATGGCGACCTTGGTGCCGACCAGCGCATTGGTGAGCGTGGATTTGCCCGCATTCGGCGCGCCGATGATGGCGCAGATTCCGCAACGGCTCATGGGCTTTCAGCCTTTGACAGAAGTTTGGCGGCCGCGTCCTGCTCGGCCTCGCGTTTGGAGCCGCCCTCGCCCCGCTCCGGCGGAAGCCCCGCGACAGATGCTTCAACCACAAATCGCGGCGCATGATCGGGACCTTCGCGCGTGATCAAGGCGTAAACCGGCGCGCCGCCGCTTCGGCCGGGGGCTTGCGCCCATTCCTGCAACCGCGTTTTTGCGTCGCGCATGTCGGCGCCCAGCGTTTCGAACATGTCCGACCAATAGCGCTCGACGAAGCCGCGCGCCACCGCCATGCCGCCGTCCAGATAAAGGGCCGCGATCACCGCCTCGCAGGCGCCGGAAAGAATGGCGGGCTTGTGACGCCCGCCGCTGGCGCGTTCCGACGCGGCCAGCACGATATGTTCGGCAAGCCCCGCCGCGTCCGCCGCCCGGGCGCAGGCCGCCCCCCGCGCCAGGGCGTTGAATTTAAGCGCCAGCGCGCCCTCGGCGTCCCCGGGATAGAGCGCATGCAGTTTTTCGGCCACGATCAGGCCCAGCACCCGGTCGCCGAGAAACTCCAGCCTTTCATTGGAAAGCTGCGCGTTGGCGCTGGCGTGGGTGAGCGCGCGCTTCAAAAGCTCCGGATCGGAAAAACGGTGACCAAGCTTCTGTTCGACCTGGTCCAAATCATTCAATCGGCGTCAAAAGCCGCGAATAGCGGATCGCCAGCGGCCATTTCCAGAATTCCCAGACGGCGGCGCTGTCATCAATCGAGAAAAAGCGGAATTCCGCCTTGCCTTCCAGATTTTCGGCCGGGACGTAGCCGACTTCCATGCGGCTGTCGTCGGAATTGTCACGGTTGTCGCCCATCATGAAATAATGGTCGGGCGGCACGACAAAGACCTGGGTATTGTCCAGCGAGCCTTCGGGATCCCGGTCCAGCACAAGATAGTTTTTTCCGCCCGGCAGCGTTTCGCGATATTGCGCCACATGATGCGGTTCGCCGTCGACATTCTCGACATAGTCAGGCGCCCTTGTGCGCGGCACCATCTTGCCGTTCAGCCAGACGATGCCGTCGCGCACCTGGATACGATCGCCCGGCAGGCCGATCAGGCGCTTGATGAAGTCGGTGGAATTGTCCCGCGGGAATTTGAACACCACCACATCGCCGCGCTGCGGCGTGCGGCTGAGAAAGCGGCCCTGCATCTTGTCGCCCAGCGGCCAGCCGCCGAAGGGAAAGGTGTAGCGGCTATAGCCATAGGAGAATTTCTCCACAAACAGATAATCGCCCACCAGCAGCGTCGCTTCCATCGAGGCGGACGGAATATTGAAGGGCTGAAACAGGAATGTGCGGATCACCACCGCGATCAGGCCGGCATAGATCACGGTCTTGGCAAGCTCGGTCCAGGATTCACCCTGGGCCTGGGTCTTGCTGGGGGTCTTGATATCGGTCATGGCGCAGGGGTTCTGGTGTGGGCGACGGAATCTGTCAAGGATATACTTGTTAATTCTCAGGGTTCGCCGAGATAATCACGATGGCCTGGGCCAGCGGATAATCATCGGTGATGGAAAGATTGATCTGGGCCCGGTGCCCCGGCGGGGTGATGGCTTTCAGCCGGGCCAGCGCGCCGCCGGCGAGCGCCATGGTGGGCATTCCGCCCGGAAGGTTCACCACACCCATATCGCGCCAATAGACGCCATGGTTAAGGCCGGTGCCCAAGGCCTTGGCGCAGGCCTCCTTGGCGGCGAAACGCTTGGCATAAGACGCGGCACGGGCGGTACGCGGCTCGGATTTGGCGCGCTCGATATCGGTATAGATGCGGGCAATGAAACGCTCGCCGTAATTCTCGAGCACTTTCTCGATGCGGCGGATGTCACAGAGATCGCTTCCCAAACCGAGGATCACTGGCGTGCCTCATTCATCAGGGCACGCATCTTCTGGATTGATTCCGCCAGCCCGGCAAAGATCGCCTCGCCGATCAGGAAATGCCCGATATTGAGTTCCCGGATATGCGGGATGGCAGCGACGGCTTTCACATTGTCATAGGTGAGGCCGTGGCCGGCGTGAACCTCAAGCCCGATATCGGCGCCGAATTCGGCGGCGTTGCGGATGTGTTTCAAACATTTTGCGCGGGCCTCGCCCGAGGCCTCGGCATAGGCGCCGGTGTGAAGTTCCACTACCGGCGCGCCCAGAGCGCGGCTGGCATCAAGCTGCTTGCGGTCGGGTTCGATGAACATGGAAACGCGTATCCCCGCGGCGACCAATTTTCCGACAATCGGCTCAAGACGGGTGAACTGGCCAACGACATCAATGCCGCCCTCGGTGGTGCGCTCCTCGCGATTTTCCGGCACGATGCAGGCGGCGTGCGGTTTGGCGTTGAGCGCGATGGCCAGCATTTCCTCGGTCGCCGCCATTTCGAGATTGAGGGGGATTTTGATGCCGCGGGAGAGGCGGGCGATATCGTCATCGGAAATATGCCGCCGGTCTTCGCGCAAATGCGCGGTGATGCCGTCCGCCCCCGCCTGCTCCGCCAGGATCGCGGCCCGCACCGGATCGGGAAAAGCGCCACCGCGCGCGTTGCGCACCGTGGCGACGTGATCGATGTTAACGCCGAGGCGGAGCTTCGTCACACAGCGACTCCAAAATCTCCACCGTATTTACGCAACCAGTTAACGAGCCAGTTCGTCACATGCATACTCCGTGAACGTCCATTGACGCGGTTATGGAACAACCCACGGTCAGCAAAAAAATCAATAAAATAACCGGCATAAATATGCTTAGCACTAGGATCAAACCCCGCTGCAACCACGATTCTCGACGCCCTAACAGACCGAAAAACCATGCCATCAAAAGACTAATCATCAGGGCAATAATATCTTCGAGAAGATGAGACGGTTGAATTCCATTTTCCGCCACAAACTGTTCAACAAAGATCGACCGGATCAGCCAATTCACCACCAAGCCAACGAGCAACCACACCACAACCCGCAAAATAAAATGGTCAACACGATCTGCAGACCTATTGCCAGCCATCACGCCAATCCTCTCGACCCCGGCTTCACGGCGGGGATGTTTTTCAGGTGCGGCGGCAGCCGGTCGGCCGGCCAGGCCTTCACTTTCCATTCCGCCAGCGCGATCAGCGGCACGCCGACCTTGGCGGCGCCGCCGGAGCGGTCAATCAGGCAGCAGGCCGCGGCAACTTTCGCGCCGGTCTTTTTGATGGCGGCGATGCATTCGCGCGACGACACGCCGGTGGAGACGATGTCTTCCACCATCAGAACCTTCTGGCCCTTTTTGAGGGTGAAATTGCGGCGGAGCTGGAACTCGCCCTCCACCCGCTCGACATACATGGCGGGCAGGCCGAGCTGGCGGCCCATCTCATAGCCTGGCACGATGCCGCCCACCGCGGGCGAGACGATGGCGGTGATGTCGTCTTTGACTTGTTCGCGCACCTTCTTGGCCAGCGCCTTGCAGAGCTTGGCGGTGCGCTTGGCATCCTGGAACACCAGCGCCTTTTGCAGGAATTTGTCGGAATGCAGGCCGGACGACAGGATGAAATGGCCTTCGAGCAGGGCGCCGGATTTCTTGAATTCGTTGAGGACTTGTTCGACGTTCATAACCACTCCGCTCTCACCCTTCGACAAGCTCTGGGTGAGGATAAAATAACGACCTCATGCTGAGCTTGGCGAAGCATCCGCTTCCCTGACGCGGTCAACCGATTCGACCGCATTGTTCACCCGTAGCGCGCCCACGATATTCTGCAAATGCGCCACATCGCGCACCTCGATGTCCACCAGGAATTCAAAAAAGAGCGGGTTGCGATCCAGCACCTTCATGTTGAAGATGTTGCCGCCATTGGCGGCGATCGCCGTCATCACCGCGGCCAGGCTGCCCGGCTCGTTCTTGACCCTGACCAGCACCCGCGCCACCGAAAGGCCGGTTTCGCCGGCATTGACTCCCCAGCCCACGTCCAGCCAGTCATTCACGTCCTGCGCCTTGTCGAGTTCGGCGCAGTCGATGGTGTGGACGATCACCCCCTCGCCCGGATTGACCAGGCCGACAATGCGGTCGCCCGGCAGGGGATGGCAGCATTGCCCCAGCTTGTAGGAAATGCCTTCGGTCAAGCCGCGAATGGAGATCGGATGGGCGGCGGCGGAACCCTTGGCGGCCGTGCGCCCGCGTTTCAGTTCCGGGAACACCGCCTGGAGAACCTCGGTACCGCGCAGCGCGCCCCTGCCCACATCGGCATAGACGTCCTCGGCCTTGGCCAGGCGCAATTTCTTGGCCACTTCGCCGATGGCTTTTTCCGTCAGTTCCGCGCCCTGATCGGCGAAAGTCTTTTCCAGAATCTTCTGGCCGAATTTGACATGCTCGCCGCGCTGGGCATGACGCAGATAGCGGCGGATTTCCGCCCGCGCCCGGCCCGTCACCACGAACTGCTCCCACAGGGGCGACGGGGTGGAATCCCGGGTGGTGATGATTTCGACCTGGTCGCCATTGTTGAGCGGTGTGTGGAGCGGCACATGCCCGCCATTGATCTTGGCGCCCACGGCGGTGTTGCCCAGATCGGTATGCACCGCATAGGCGAAATCGATCGGGGTGGCGCCGCGCGGCAGGGAGATCAGGCTCCCCTTGGGCGTAAAGCAGAAAACCTGATCCTGGTACATGGAGAGGCGCGAATTCTCCAGCACCTCTTCCGGACTGTCGCCGCGCTCCAGCAGATCCACCATGTCGCGCAGCCAGCCATAAGTGGCGCTGTCCTTGCCGTCACGTTCCGGCTCGTGTTCGCGATAGCGCCAATGGGCGGCGACGCCGCGTTCGGCGATATCGTGCATGTCCTGGGTGCGGATCTGAATTTCGACGCGCTGTTTTTCCGGCCCCATCACCGTGGTGTGGATGGAGCGGTAGCCGTTGGTCTTGGGGGTGGAGATAAAATCCTTGAAGCGCTCGGGCACCATCTGCCAGCTGGTATGGATGATGCCCAGCGCCCGGTAGCAATCCTCGGCCGTCTTGACGATGACGCGAAACCCGAAAATATCGGAGAGCTGCTCGAAATTGAGCTTCTTGGTCTGCAGCTTGCGCCAGATCGAGAAGGGCCGCTTGCCCCGGCCATAGACCCAGGCCTCCATGCCGTGCTCGGCCAGCCTGCGCTTGATCTGGTCGGCGATGCGTCCCACCCGGTCGCCGCTGACCATGTCGAGGCGGGCGAAATGGGTGACGATGGAATTGCGCGCCTCGGGATCGAGTTCGGCGAAGGCGAGGTCTTCCAGCTCCTCGCGCATATTCTGCATGCCGATGCGCCCGGCGAGCGGGGCATAGATGTCCACCGTCTCGCGCGCGATGCGGTGGCGTTTGTCGGGCTTGTCGATATAGCCCAGGGTGCGCATGTTGTGGAGGCGGTCGGCCAGCTTGACCAGCAGCACCCTGATGTCGCCGGTGATGGCCAGCATCAGCTTGCGGAAATTTTCCGCCTGCTTGGTGCGTTCGGAAAACACTTCCAGCTGGGAGAGCTTGGTGACGCCGTCCACCAAACCGGCGATCTCGGTGCCAAAATTCTTCTCGACATCCTCGAAAGTGACCAGCGTGTCCTCGATCGTGTCGTGCAAGAGGGCGGTCACGATGGTGGGGACATCGAGCTTGAGCTCGGTCAGGATGGCGGCGACTTCCAGGGGATGGGCGAAATACGGATCGCCCGAAGCGCGGAACTGCTTGCCGTGTGCCGTCATGGCATAGACATAGGCCTTGTTGAGCAGCGCCTCGTCGGCGGCCGGGTCATAGGCCTGGACGCGCTCGACCAGGTCGGTTTGGCGCATCAGCCGGCGGCGGCCCCGTGCAGGCACGGCCGCGGAGACGGCGGCACCTTTCGCGGCTTTGGCGGCCGCGGTGGGGGAAGGCGTAGTCATGACCCCAGTATAGAGGAATTTCCGGGCTTCGGCTTGGCAGGGCTGGGTCAAATTGGGCCAATCGTTCGCCCAGCTTGTGGCTTGGCCGCTTGCTTATGCTCGCGGCGTTGGCCTGGCTTTTCTTGGCGAGCGGTAGCGAGTTTAGAAAAGCCGGCCCCGTGCCTAGCGCCAGCGTAGGCACGAGCGAAGCGAGGGAGGCGGCCTGGCCGCTCGCTCGTGCTCGCGGCGTTCGCCGCGCGAAACGGTCCACCGGACCGTTTCGTCAGGCGCGGCTCACTCCTCGTAATCCGCCTCGGGCTCCGGCTGCGGTTCGGCGCGGCGCTGGGCCTCGGTGGTGAGGGCCCGCAAGAGTTCTTCCTCGGTGACCTGGCGGTGCGAGGGATCCTCGCGGTCGTCGGCCTCAGGGCGGGCCTCTTCCGGCTCGTCCACTTCGGCATGCTTCTGCAGGGAGCGGATATACTCTTCCTTGACCTCATCGGGCTTGAGCGCTTTGGCGGCGATTTCGCGCAAGGCCACCACCGGGTTCTTATCCCGGTCCCGTTCCAGAAGGGGCTCGGCCCCACCGGACAGCTGACGGGCCCGGAATCCCGCCGCCAGCACCAGGTCAAAGCGGTTGGGGATCTTGTCTACGCAGTCCTCAACGGTCACGCGCGCCATGAAAATCCTTTTAAGTCAGAGGGATAAGGCTGTGAATTCACCTGGAATCGCAGAGCCATGGGAAGATTTCGCGCCCGCATAACAGAAAAAGCCTGAGTCCAGCAACAATTAAAGCAGAAGGGTCAGCCGACCGCCCCTCCCCGACCAAGTCCGCCCGAGGAATTTTGGGGCTTGGGCAGGAGCGTCGCGCGGAGCGTACGGACGTACGTGAGCACGCGCGACGAACCCAAGACCCAAAAGAACCGGGCGGCTAGTTGGACGGCAGGGCCCAGACATAAAGCTGATGGCCGTTGCCTTCGACAGGGCGGTGGACCTCGGTCAGGAGCGTGGAAGGCTTCTGTTCCGGGCTGCCGCCACCGGTGCCGGCGGTGACCGCAACATATTGCTTGCCGTCGACGGCGAATGAGGTCGGATAGCCCTCAACCGTCTGGCCAAGCCGGGTGCGCCAGAGGATCTTGCCGGTCTTGACGTCAAAGGCTTTCCATTCGCGGTTGAAGTCGCCCACGAAACCCACCCCGCCGCCGGTGGAAACGACGCCGCTGAGGAACGGCGCGCGCTGCTGCCAGTCCCAGGCGGTCTGCATGGTGGTGGTATTGATGGCAAACAGGTGGCCCATATTCTGGTTGGTGCCGGGCATGAAATAGAAAAGCTGCGTGGCAGCCGTGCCGCCGCCGCCGATTTTCTTGTCCACTTCGCGGCCGTTCATCATCACGCAGCTCTGGGCCTCCGGGATGATCAAGAGGTCGCTGGCCTGGTTGTAGCTCATGGGCGGCCAATCCTTGCCACCCTCGGGACCCGGGCATGAGGCGTAATACTGGCCGGTCTTCTGATTGAGGATGTCGTCGCGATAAAGAACCTGGCCGGTCTTGTGATCAATCTTCTGGAAGACGTTCTGGAACACGGTTTCGCGCACGTCGAGGAACTTGCCGGTAACGCGGTCCAGTTTCCAGAGCAGGCCATCCTTGCCGATGGTCATGACCGTTTTCTGGTCGCCATGGTCGATCAGGACGCGCTCGAACACCACGTCCAGGTCGAGCGATTCGCCTGGCACATGCTGGAAGTACCATTTCAGCTTGCCGGTGTCGGGATCGAGCGCCAGGGTCGAGGTGGAATAGAGAGCGGGCGCTGCCGCAGTGCCGCGGCTGGCGCGCATCCAGGGCTTGGCCTGGGCGACGCCCCAATAGGTCGTGTTCAGTTCCGGATCATAGGAACCGGCGATCCAGGTGTCGGTGCCGCCGCGAATATTGTCGGGAATTCCGTTCCAGGTATCGCCGCCGGGCTGGGTCGACTGGGCGTTGGTCTGGAATTTCCACAACTGCCTGCCGGTCTCGGTGTCATAGGCGCTGATATAGCAGCCAGTCACCGAAAACTGATCGCAGCCCATCAGGCCGGTCAGAACCTTGCCATGAATCACGGTCACGCCGCCGGTCTCGCTCTTGGGCGGGGTGTCGATGACCGTGGTCCATACCGTCTTGCCGGTGCGCGCATCCAGGGCGTGGATCTTGGCGTCGGTGGTGGCGACGAACACTTTGTCCTTGTAGAGACCGATGGAGCGGGTGCCGCTATAGGCCGCGGACGCTTGCGGGCCGAGCCGGTTTTCCCAGATCAGTTCGCCCGTCTTGGCGTCGATCGCCTGGATGGTGTTGGACGTGTTGGACAGGAACATGATGCCGTTATGGACTTCGGGCGAGACTTCCACCGCGCCGCCCGGATTCATCGCCCAGGACCATTGCAGCTGCATATTTTTCACATTGTCGGGCGTGATCTGGCTGAGGGGGCTATAGCTCCAGCCCTGATAGGTGCGACGTCCCATCAGCCAGTCATTGTCGGACGGGTGCACCAGCATGTCGTCGGTGATGTCCTGGTAATTCTTGACTGTGCCCTGGACGGTCTGGCCCAGGGGGAACGGATTGGCGGCGCGGCCGCCGCGCGGCGGCGCCGGCGCGTCACCGTCGCCGGCTGCCGGGGCGGCACCAGTCTGGGCCGTGCGCACGGCGGGAGCGGCAGCTCCGCCGCCGCCGAGCACAGCCGCCACGGCCTGGCCGTTGGCGATGGAGCCGATCCTGACGTCGCTATCCTTGGTCAGGGCGGCCGAACCCGGCTTGGCGCCATTCACGGCCAGGATAAAGGAGATGACATTGCCATAGGCTTCCGCGCTCAGATTGCCAGCGTTGCCGTAAGGCATGGAGGTGGATACGAACTGATAAAACTCCTTGGTGGATTTGGCGGACCAGGAAGAGTTGAAAGTCGCGCCGGTGAGCGAAGGCGCGTCGCCGCTGCCGCCCAGATTGGCGGCGTGGCAGCCGGCGCAGTTGGCGATATAATCGGCGCGGCCCGCGGTGACCTGGGCCTGCGTGAAGGGTCCCGTGGCATTCTGCGCAACCGCATAGGCGCCGCCCATCGAGACAGCCGCCATGGCGGTTGCGAGAAATTTTCCCTTGCGAGACATCGAACGCATCCTTCTCAAAAACTTTTCGACAGCGATTACGAGGTCAGGTTATTGCCTGACAGCCAGCCCCACAGGCTGCCGTAAGGGCCCGCCTTGGTGTTGTCCACGACCACCGAAATGTCGCCCAGATTGAGCGCCTTGATCTGTGTGGCGTTGAGCTTGATGGAGCCGGAAACCTGGCCGCTGCCGCCGCCAGTAACCTTCAGTTCGCCGATCACATGGCCGGGCTCGCCCTTGGCCAGGCCCAGCTTCACATGGGCGGCGGTGGCATCGAACCCCATGCCGGAATAGTCGCCCGTGATGGTGAGGGTGGTGCCTGACAGCGTGGCGCTGACATGGCCGATGCCGGCATTGTTCTTGACGGTGGAATTGTCAAAGGCGGACGGATCCAACTGAGTGGCATATTGCGCATCGGCGGCGAACACCGGCGATGCAGACGCCAGCAACAAGGCTGCGGCGCGGACAAAGTGACTGCGTTTGCAGAACGACACTTGAAAGCCTCCCCGCGTCCTTTTTTGCCGCAAATGCGCTGTTTAATCGGCCCGGACGCGCGGGCAGCCGATAGCATGCCCCCAACATTCGGGTCAAGGAACCGGAATTTATAGAGAATTTAGCAGAGCATCCACGTCCCGGCCGCTGACCGGATGGCGCCAGTCAGGCGCCACGGCCTTCAAAGGTTCCAGCACAAAGCGCCGCTCTGCGATGCGGGGATGCGGCAATGTCACCTGCCCTTGATGAATCTGGCCGGCATAGTCCAGAAGATCGAGATCCAGCGTGCGCGGCGCATTCGCAATGGAACGCTTGCGCCCCAAATCCGTTTCGACTTGGTGCAAAAGTGTCATCAGAGCAATGGGTTGGAGATAGGTGCGGACAGAGGCGACCGCGTTCATGAAAGGCGGATCGGCGGGATTGGGCCATGCCTCAGTCTCAAAGAAGGGCGAAACGGCCGCGATTTCAATTCCCGCCGCGGCCAGGGCCGCCAGCGCCGCTTTCAGGGTTCGGGCGGGGGTCCCCGCCGGAGAAGGAATATTTGCGCCCAGACTTATTAGGACAGGAGCAACCAGGGCCGGCGCGCCCGGGTCATTTGAAACGTCTGGGTTATTGGAGGTCATATGCTTTTTTATCCAACCGAAAAGCTCGCGCTCTTTATTGACGGCGCCAATCTTTACGGCGCGGCCAAAGGTCTTCAGTTCGATATAGATTATAAACGGCTTCTGGAACTCTTCGCGCGCAAAGGCACCCTGGTGCGCGCCTTTTACTATACCGCCGTGGCGGAAGACCAGGAATTCTCGCCCCTGCGGCCGTTGGTGGACTGGCTGGACTATAATGGCTTCTCGGTGGTGACCAAGCCGCTGAAGGAATTCACCGACACCCAAGGAAAGCGCCGGGTCAAGGGCAACATGGACATTGAGCTGGCGATTGACGTGATGGAGATGTTGGCTTTTGTGGATCATGTGGTGATTTTTTCCGGCGACGGCGATTTTCGCCGGCTGGTGGAGGCGGTGCAGCGCCGCGGCCGAAGGGTGAGCGTGGTTTCCACCATCCGCACCTCGCCTCCGATGGTGGCCGACGAACTGCGCCGCCAGGCCGACAATTTCATCGAGTTGGATGAGCTGAAATCCCAGATCGCGCGGGAAGGCGGCAAAACCTCTTCGCCGCAATTTGCTCCCGCGAGTTGAATCCGGGTAAGCGAGGCGGGTGAAAATGCCCGCAGCGCCCCCGCATGATTGCCCCCTGTGTCCCCGGCTGGCGGGTTTTCGCGCGGACAACCGCAAGAAGCATCCGGACTGGTTCAATGCGCCGGTGCCCAGCTTCGGGCCGCCGGACGCGCGGCTGTTGATCGTCGGCCTGGCGCCGGGGCTTCAGGGCGCCAACCGCACCGGCCGGCCCTTCACCGGCGACTGGGCCGGCGATCTGCTCTATGCCACCTTGTTGAAGCATGGCTTGGCGCGCGGGATTTATGAGGAGCGTGCTGACGACAGCTTGGAACTGCTGGATTGCCGCATCGCCAATTCGGTGCGCTGTGTGCCGCCGCAGAACAAGCCGGAACCGTCCGAGATCAAAACCTGCCGTCCGTTTCTGAAATCCGAACTGGAAAGTCTGGCAAACGTGAAAGTGATCCTGGCGCTGGGCAAGATCGCGCATGATACGGTGTGCGACACGCTGGACGCACGCAAGGCGCTACACCCCTTCAAGCATGGCGTGGCTTATGAGATCGGCAAGTTCAAGCTGATCTCCAGCTATCATTGCTCGCGCTACAACACTAATACCGGGGTGCTGACCACCAAAATGTTCGAGGATGCGGTAGCGAAGGCGAAGAAGGCGGCGGGGCTGTAAAAACGGATCAAGTAATGGGGCTGTGTTTTCGCCCTGCCGCTCGCCCAAGCTCGCGGCGTTGGCCTAGCTTTTCTTGGCGAGTGCAACGAGCTTAGAAAAGTTGGCCCCGTGCCTAGCGCCAGCGTAGTGGTACGAGCGAAGCGAGGGAGGCGGTGGGCGAAAGGTCCGCTGGACCTTTCGCTAACTCCGCCCTCGCCCCTTATCCCTCATCAATCTTGCCTTATCCCGCTGCCAGTCGCGCTGTTTTTCCGTTTCACGCTTGTCGTGCAGTTTCTTACCCTTGGCGACTCCGATCTCCAGCTTGGCGGTACCCTTGGCGTTGAAATAGAGCTTGAGCGGGATCAGAGTCATGCCCTCGCGCTGGATCGCCGCCGAAAGCCGCTGCACCTCACGCTTATGCACCAGCAATTTGCGGGTGCGCTTGGGTTCATGATTGAAGCGGCTGGCCTGGGTATATTCGGGGATGTAGCAGTTGACCAGCCACAGCTCGCCATCCTTGGCGTGGGCATAGCTTTCGCCGATGGTGGTCTTGCCGCTGCGCAGGGATTTGACTTCCGAGCCCATCAGCATGATGCCGGCTTCCAGGGTTTCGCCGATGGCATAGGCGTAACGCGCCTTGCGGTTGTCGGCGATGATCTTGACGCCGTCGTCTTTCTTCCTGGCCATTCGCTTCGCTCTGGCCCTGCGCTACCGCTTCGGGCGTTCGTCACTCGGAATGGTCTCGCACTACGCTGCCGCTAACGAGGGACCGTTCCGTTCACCTGCGGCGAACCGTTCCTCACACCTTAAGACCACAACCCTGCATCGCCTCGTGTACCTTTGCGCGGCCGGCGTCGGTCAGTTCGACAATCGGCAACCGCACTTCCGGCGTGCAATGTCCCAGCAGCGAGAGCGCATATTTGACGGGCGCGGGCGAAGGTTCGCAGAACAGGACGTCGTGCAGCGCAATCAACTTGTCCTGCAGCTCGCGCGCCCGGTCGTAAGCGCCGCGCAGGCAGGCATCCTGGAATTCGGCGCAGAGCTTGGGCGCGACATTGGCGGTGACCGAAATGCAGCCATGGCCGCCATGCGCCATATAGCCCAGCGCGCTGTCGTCATTGCCTGACAGCATGCGCCAGGCCTTGCCGCAGGCATTACGCTCGCGTGATGGACGCGCCATGTAGCCGGTGGCGTCCTTCACCCCGATGATATTGGGATGCTTTGCCAGGCGCGCCATGGTTTCCACCGCGATATCCACGATGGCGCGGCTGGGAATATTGTAGAGCAGGATGGGAATATCCACCGCGTCGGCGATCGCCATGAAATGGCGATACATGCCTTCCTGTGACGGCTTGTTGTAATAGCCCGTGACATGCAGCACCGCGTCGGCGCCCACGCTTTTGGCATGACGGGTGAGCGCGATGGCTTCGTCCGTCGCATTGGAACCGGCGCCGGCGATCACCGGCACGCGGCCTGCCGTTTCTTCTACGCAGATTTCCACCACCCGCTTATGCTCATCATGGCTCAAGGTGGGTGATTCGCCGGTGGTGCCGCAGGGCACCAGGCCATGGCTGCCCTGTTCGATCTGCCAGGAGACGAATTTGCGAAAAGCCTGCTCGTCCACCTTGCCGTTCCGCAAGGGCGTGACAAGGGCAGGAATGGAACCTTGGATGCGAGCCGCAACGCTGGTCATTGACAGTTCCGTCTTTAAATTAACCCCGGCATTATGGCCTTTCCGGGTGGCCTCCGTCTAAGCTGATCTGGCGGATTCAACAAGTATCCCCCATGCCCCCACGGCATATCGCGCTGATCGCCGCTCTTCTGCTTCCCGCCGCCGCGCTGGGACAGAGCGCCCGCACCAATGCGCCGGGCGCAGCAATTCCTGGGGCGCATCCCAGCAGCATCCGGGTCCTTTCCTCCGCCGATCACCTCCTGTTCCAGCGGGCCTTCGCCGCCGCCGCCAAGGGGGACTGGACCGCGGCGCTGGCGCTGGGAAATCAGGGAGCGGACACCACGGCCCGCCAGCTTTTGCAGTGGCGGTATGCCCTGGACCAAGGCAGCAACGCAAAATTCGCCGAGATCGACGCGGCGATGAAATTCGCCGCGACATGGCCCTTGAAAGGCACGCTTCAGGCGAGAGCCGAGGCGGCGATCGCGCCGGACCCTTCCGGATTGTCAGGAATGACCCCGCAACAGGTCATCGCCTGGTTCGCCGGCCGTGAGCCCAATTCCAGCATCGGCCGGATCCGGTTGGGCGAAGCGCTGGCGGCCACCGGGCAAGCCGCGAAGGGCGGTCCCTTGATCGCGCGTGGCTGGGCGGAGGGCAGCTTCGACGAATTCACGGAAAATTCCATCCGCACCCAGGATACGGCCTATCTGACGCCCGAAAGCGACAGGACCCGGCTGGACAATCTGGTGTGGCGGGACGAGACGGCAGCGGCCCGCCGCCAGATGAGCCGGGTCGATGCCAAAACCGCCGCCATAGCCCGGGCGCGCGTCCTGCTGGATGGCGGCACCAAATCCGCCAGAACCGCGCTGGCGGCGGTAAAGGATTCCAGCGATCCCGCCCTGCTCTATGACTGGGCCCGGGCGCTGCGCGCCGAACATCAGGACGATGCCGCGCACGAAAAGCTGATGCGCGCCGCGCCCACGAGCCTGGCGAAGGACCATGCCGCGCGCTGGTGGGCGGAAGTGAATGTCGAGGCCCGCGACATACTCAAGGCCGGCGATGCCCAGGGCGCCTTGGCGATGGTGAATCACGCTGCTCTTTCGACTGGCGATGAATATGTCGAACAGCAATTCCTGGGCGGCTTTATCACATTGCGCTGCTTGAAGGACCCCGCCGCCTCGCTGGCTTATTTTCAGCGGCTGGATGCAAGTGTTTCCCGGCCGATCAGCAAGTCGCGCGCGGAATATTGGCTGGGACGCGCCTATGAGGCGATGAACGACAACGCCAATGCCTATGTCCATTACCGCTTGGCCGCCGTCTATCCGGAAAGTTTTTACGGCCAGCTCGCGATGGCCCGGACCGAGGCCGCGCCGCTGCTGCATGTGAATGATAGCGATGTCGTGGCGGCTGCAAAAAGCGAGATCGAGAACCATCCCCTGATGCCCCAGATCCGCGTGCTGGCGGATCTGGGGCAGGCGGACGACTTAAGGCTGTTCGCCGAGGCGGACGTCCAGGTCTATTCCTCGCCCCGGCAGCTGAAGGCGTTCCTGCAAAGCCTTACCGAGTGGGGCTATCCCGAAATCGCTGTGCGGCTGGCCAAATCGGCGAGCTATGCCGGGACGCCGATGCTGGCTTTCACCCATCCGGTGATGGCGCTACCGGCCTATAAGGCGCCGGGCACCCCGCCCGATCCCGCGCTGGTGCTGGGCCTGATCCGGCAGGAAACCGAATTTGATCCTTATGCCATGAGCAGCGCGGGTGCGCGCGGCTTGATGCAGATGATGCCGCCCGCGGCCCGCAAAGCGGCGCGGATCGCCGGCCTGCACTACCGGCCGGGCGATCTCTTGACCGACCCGGACTATAATATCGCGCTCGGCATGATCGAGTATGCCGGGCATATCAGCCACTGGAACGGGTCGCTGGTGTTGGCCGCGGCCAGCTACAACGCGGGCGATACCAATGCTCGCCGCTGGGTTGCGGCCATAGGCGATCCCGGCACCGGCGCGGTGGACCCGCTGGACTTCATTGAGCAGATCCCGTTCAGCGAGACCCGCAACTATGTCGAACGTGTTTTGGAGAATACCGAGGTTTACCGGGGGCGCCTGGCGGGGAAGGATATACCGCTTCAGATCGTGAGCGATCTGTACGCGCCGATGGCGCCGCAAAATCCGGTGCTGAGCGCGCCGACGCCGAAAACGAACTGAGTTATTTGAAAATAGAGAGCCATTCACGGGCAAGCTTTTGCGCCTGCGCAATCTGGCCCGCATTCATCTCTTCGGCAATCTGGTTGCGCCAGTTCTTGGCGATGTTGCTGCCGCGCAGGGCGGCGAGATTGAACCATTTGTGGGCGGCGACGTAATCCTGCGCTACACCCTGGCCGGTCGAATAAGCCAGGCCCAGATTGTAGAGCGCATCGGCGCGGCCAAGCTTGGCCTCGCTTTCATATTGCGCCAGTGAATCCATATCGATGCACGTCACGATAGTCTCCTCTTCGACCATGACGCATGGTGATGCCGAAGAAACTAAGACGCGGTAAATGTCGATTAGCCTTATTTGCTAAGAACCGTTAGGTGTGATGAAGAAGTTCTTAAATATGGTTCTCGTTCGTGGCTTGCCGCACGCTGCCGCTACAGACCACTAACTTAAGTTAAGCGCGCGTTGCCCGAACAGGATCTTATGCTCGTCTTCGGTCAGAGGCTGGGGTTTGCGCAATTCCGCCCCCACCGCCAGTCCACGCTTGACCGCGGGCCGTTTCATCAGCCGCGCGAACCAGGCGGCCAGGTGGGAAAATTCGTCCAGGGGCTGGAAGCGGCTCGCGGATTTGACCCAACTGAGGCAGGCGATGTCGGCGATGGAATAGGTCCCCGCCAGATATTTGCGTTTTGCCAGCCTTGTGTTCATCACCCCGAACAGGCGGTGCACCTCGTCGGTGTAGCGCTTTTTGGGATAGGCCTGATCGTCCTTGGCATAGTGGAGAAAGTGGTTGGCCTGCCCCGCCATCGGTCCCAGCCCGCCCACCTGCCAGAATAACCATTCGTCCACGGCGACGCGCGAACGCTCGTTCCGGGGATAGAATTTCCCGGTTTTGCGGCCGAGATATTGGAGAATGGCACCGGATTCAAAGACTGAAATCGCCTTTCCGCCCGGCCCCCTGGGGTCGATGATGGCCGGCATGCGGTTGTTGGGCGAAATCTTGAGAAAAGCCGGGGCGAACTGCTCGCCCTTGTTGATATTCACCGGCTTCAGGACATAAGGCAGCTTCAGCTCTTCCAGCAGAATGCTGATCTTATGGCCATTGGGCGTCGGCCAGTAATAGAGTTGGATCGGCGGGGGTGGAACTTTTGCCCGCCCCCCTGCCTTGGGGGATTTTCCGGTCTTTTTCTTCATCATAACCCCGCGCCTCGCTTCTCTCCCGGCCCTTCGCTGGCGCTCCGGGCGTTCGGCGCTCAAATCGATCCGCAGGATCGATTTGAGCGGCTGCGCCGGTCGCGCCTCACCCCACCAAAACGGGCTTGGCCGCGGTACCCTTTCGGGTGACCGCGGCCTTTGCCTTGTTCATCGGATACATCCTGAATGTCAGGGGTAACCGTGAGCGTCAGATTGACCTAAAGTCAATCCAACTATTTCTTCTTCTTCTTGGAAGCCTTCTTCTTCTTGGCAACCTTCTTGGCCTTTTTCTTCGCAGCCATGATCAACTCCTCTATCGTTTGTTCGGGTCGAGGCGACTAGGTCACCCCCCAAAACGTCATGAATATGAAAGACTTGCATTTATAAATGCAACTGCGCCTTGCGCTTTGCGAAAGCGCGATTTTGCGGAAATACGAATAGCCCCTTATTTTATTATATTATATTCGCTACTCTGTATACGGATAAAAAATTTGCATTTTTATGCGGCGCTATGGGGTTTTGCGCATTTTGTGCGAATCACCCCTGTTCGGGGAGATTGAGTCGCTTCTTGAGGGCGGCGTTGACGGCGGCCGGATTCGCTTTGCCGCCGGTCTGCTTCATCACCTGGCCGACGAACCAGGCGGCAAGCTTTGGCTTCGCCTTGATCTCTTCCACCTTGTCGGGATTTCCGGCGATCACCGCCTCTATGGCGGCGTCGATCGCGCCTGTGTCGGTGACCTGGCGCAGGCCGCGGGATTCCACGATGGCGCGCGGATCGCCGCCCTCCGTCCAGACAATGTCGAGCAGGTCCTTGGCGATCTTGCCCGAGATCGTGCCCGCCATGATCATACCGATAATGGCATTGTTGGCCGCAGCGCTCACCGGAACGTCGGTGATGGACAGGCTGTCACGATTGAGCCGGCCCAGAATCTCGTTGTTGAGCCAGTTGGCCGCCGCCTTGGCGTCCACTCCCTTGGCAAGTTCCTCGTAATAATCCGCCAATTCGCGCTCCGCCACCAGGACCGAGGCGTCATAGGGCGAAAGTCCGGCCACGATGAAGCGGGCGCGCTTAGCGTCCGGCAATTCCGGCAGCGACTTTTCGATTTCCCGCACCCAGGCCTGGTCCAGCTCCAGGGGCAGAAGGTCGGGATCGGGAAAATAGCGGTAATCATGCGCTTCTTCCTTGGAACGCATGGAACGGGTCTGGTTCAGGCGTGAATCGAACAGTCGGGTTTCCTGCTTTATCGAACCGCCGCCCTCGATGATCTCGACCTGGCGGCGCGCCTCATATTCCACCGCCTGGGCGACGAAGCGCATGGAATTGACGTTCTTGATCTCGCAGCGGGTACCCAGCGGACCGCCGGGCCTCCGCACCGAGACATTGACGTCGGCCCGCATCGATCCCTCGTCCATGTTGCCGTCGCAGGTGCCCAGATAGCGCACAATGGCGCGCAGTTTTTTCAGGAAAGCCGCGGCTTCTTCCGAACAACGCATGTCCGGCTTGGTGACGATCTCCATCAGGGCGATACCGGAACGGTTCAAATCGACATAAGAGGAATCGGGGTGCTGGTCGTGCAGGCTTTTGCCGGCATCCTGCTCCAGATGCAGGCGCTCGATGCCGACCCGGACGGTGCTGCCGTCCTTGAGGTCGATGAAAACCTCGCCCTCGCCCACAATCGGGTTCTTGTACTGGCTGATCTGATAACCCTGGGGCAGGTCGGGATAGAAATAATTTTTGCGGTCGAAGATGCTGGAAAGGTTGATCTTGGCCTTGAGCCCGAGGCCGGTCCGCACCGCCTGCTCGACGCATTTGGCGTTGATCACCGGCAGCATGCCGGGCATGCCCGCATCCACGAAGCTAACCTGGGCGTTGGGTTCGGCGCCGAATTCGGTAGAGGCGCCGGAAAACAGCTTGGATTTCGACAGCACCTGGGCATGAACTTCCATGCCGATGACGATTTCCCATTCGCCGGTCTGGCCTTTGACGAGCTTGGTTTTTTCGGGAGACCCCCCGCTTCCGGAGGGGGCGTGATCAATAGAAGTCATGCCGCCCTCCACCAGTTGGCCGGCTTATGGCGGAAGGCCGCCGCCTCTTCGATGGCGAGGCCCGCCCTAAGCACCGTGGCTTCGTCAAAAGCCTTGCCGATCAGCTGCAGGCCCAGCGGCAAGCCGTTCGCGGTCAGGCCGGCGGGGACGGCGATGCCGGGCAGGCCCGCCAGATTGACGGTGACGGTGAAGACGTCGTTGAGATACATCGCGACCGGATCGTCGCTCTTGTCGCCCACCGCAAAGGCGGGACCCGGCGTGGCAGGGGTGAGCAGCACATCGCATTTTCCATAGGCCTCGGTGAAATCCCGGGCGATCAGGGTGCGCAGCTTCTGGGCGCGGGCATAATAGGCGTCATAATACCCCGCCGAGAGAACATAGGTGCCGATGAGAATCCGGCGCTGGACCTCCGCGCCAAAACCCTCTGCCCGGCTTTTTTCATAAAGCTCGGTGATGTCATGCGCGCCCTTGGCCCGGTGGCCGTAACGCACGCCGTCATAGCGCGCCAGGTTGGACGAGGCCTCGGCCGGCGCCACGATATAATATGTCGGCAGCGCATATTTGGTGTGGGGCAGCGAAACCTCCACGATTTCGGCGCCCTGGGCCTTCAGCCATTCGGCGCCCTTGTCCCACAGCGCGGCGATTTCCGGCGGCGCGCCATCCATGCGGTATTCTTTCGGAATGCCGACGCGAAGGCCCTTGATGCCGCCTTCCAGCAGCTTTTCATAATCCGGCACCGGCACATCCATGCTGGTGGAGTCCTTCGTATCCACGCTGGCCATGCTTTTGAGCATGATCGCGGCATCGCGCACCGTCTTGGTCATGGGACCCGCCTGGTCCAGCGACGACGCAAACGCGACAATGCCCCAGCGCGAGCAGCGGCCATAGGTCGGCTTGAGACCCACAATCCCCGTCACGGCGGCGGGCTGGCGGATCGAGCCGCCGGTATCGGTGCCGGTGGCGGCGAGGCAAAGATCGGCGGCGACCGCGGCGGCGGAACCGCCCGACGAACCGCCCGGCACCAGATTGGCGTTGGAGTTTCGCGCCCGCCAGGGATTGAACGCCGGGCCATGGGCGCTGGTTTCGTTGGAGGAGCCCATGGCGAATTCGTCCATGTTGGTCTTGCCCAGCATCACCGCCCCGGCGTTCCACAGATTCTGGGTCACGGTGGATTCGTAAGGTGGCACGAAATTTCCGAGAATCTTGCTGCCCGCCGTGGTCCGCACGCCCTTGGTGCAAAACAGATCCTTGATCGCCAGCGGCAGGCCTTCCAGCGCGCCACCCTCGCCTTTTGCGAGTCTTGCGTCGGACGCCGCCGCCATTTCAAACGCTTTCTCCGGCGTCTCGGTGACATAGGCATTGAGCGGACGCGCTTGCTCCACGGCCTTGACCAGGGCCTCGGTCAATTCGCGGGAGGAAATTTTCCGGGCCTTCAGGGCGTCGCGCGCCTCGGCCAAAGTGAAAGCGGCAGCGGACATTATTCCACCACCTTGGGCACCACGAAGAAGGTGGCTTCATGTTCGGGCGCGTTCGTCATCAAAGCTTCGGCGGCGCCGCCCTCGGTCACCTTGTCTTCGCGCCATTTGAGTTTCTGCGCCACCACCGAGGTCATGGCGGGCACGCCCTCGATATGGACCTCGTTCAGCATCTCGACCCAGTTGAAAAGGCCGGTCAGTTCCCCGGCCAGCGGCTCGAGCTTTTCCTCCGGCACGGCCAGCCGGGCCAGCCGGGCGATGCGTCTTACGGTGTCCTTGTCGACGGACATGGGGGCGGCCTGACCTGTTCGAGGAGCATTTTCAGGAAAAGTGTGGTGGCTAGTAACAACGTAGTGCCACGCTTTCCGTGGAAAATGCGACCATGCAAATATGCGCTGGACTTGCTAGCAATCAGGGACAAGGCTGGCAAGGAAAAGGGCGGAAATTCATGGCCGTGACGGACATAGCCGCCTTGAGCCTTGAGCCGGGCCTGCGGCTGCTGGGCCTTGATCTGGGGGAAAAGACCATCGGCCTGGCTCTGTCTGACCGGCTGCTAACCGTCGCCACCCCAATGCAGACCCTGAAACGGGGCAAATTTGCCGTCGATGCCGCCCGGCTGGACATTATAATAAGTGAGCAGGGCGTGGGCGGGCTGGTGGTGGGCCTGCCCCTGAATATGGACGGCAGCGACGGCCCTTCCGCCCAATCGGCTCGCGCCTTTGGCCGCAATTGGGCGGGTCATTCACCCCTGCCCCTGCTGTTCCAGGATGAGCGGCTTTCCACCAGCGCCGTCACCCGCACCCTGATCGAGGCCGACACCTCGCGCAAAAGGCGGGGGGAAGTGGTGGACAAGATGGCGGCCGCTTACATCCTGCAACTGGCGCTCGACCGGCTCAGAAATCGACCATGAGAGACGAAGCCGCACTTGCCCATTTCCGCTGGCTGCCGCCGGGTTTGCGGCCACCGGTGGCGATGCAGTGGCGGCAGGAGCGGGTTTTCCTGCTGGTGGGCGTGGCGGCGCTGTTCGCCGGTTATGACATGAATGTGTTCGGCCTGGCGGTTCCGCAGATTCAGGCCAGCCTTAACATTCCTGAAAACCAAGTGGGCCTTACGGTCTCCTATTTCCGCCTGGCGACGATTGTCGCGTTGGCGATTTCGGCCAGCGCCGATCTGGTAGGGCGGCGGCGACTGTTGCTGTTCACGATTTTCGGTCAGGCGGTGTTCACGCTCGCCACGGCTTTTTCCGGGGACTATGCGCAATTCGTCTGGGCGCAGATTCTCACCCGCGTCTTCGGCTATGCCGAGGAGATGCTGTGCTTTGTCGTGATTGCCGAGGAAGTGGCGGCGGGCGCGCGCGGTTGGGCCAATGGCACGCTCAGTGCCCTGGACTATACCGGCGCGGGATTGGCGTCACTGGCCTTTCTGGGCGTGAATGTCCTGCCCTATGGCTGGCGAGCGCTGTATGTGATCGGCGCGGTGCCGCTGTTCCTGGTCGCGTATCTGCGGCGCAACTTGCCCGAGACCAAACGCTTTGCGGCACGGGAGAATGTCGAGAAGGCCAAATCCAAATTGAAAGAAACGTTGGACCTGCTGCGCGATCTGGTGCGGCAATACCCGCTTCGGTTGCTGACCATCCTGATTGCCGCCAGCGCCTTCGGCTTCGGTACCGCATCCGCCTCGGTGCTGTCTTCCAAATATCTGCAAAGCGTTTTTCACTATTCGCCGCTGGACGTGAATCTGCTGTTCATTCCCGGCGGACTGGTAGGGCTGGCGCTGGCGATCACCGCGGGACGCATCTCCGACCACATCGGCCGCAAAATCATGACTTTCACCATCGTGTCCTGTGCCGGCATCGGCTTTGCGCTTTTTTATAGCGGTCTTTCCGGCTGGTGGCTGCCGCCGCTGTGGATCCTGTCTTTCTTCGGCTTTTTTTCCGGTGACGCGTTGATCGCGGGCTTTGCGCTGGAGATCGTGCCCACCGAATACCGGGCCACCGTCTCGGGCGTGCGTTATCTGGTCTATATCGGCTCAGGCGCGGTGAGCCTGGCGCTGGAAGGCCACCTTTACGATCATTTCCACGCCCATGGTCCCGCCATCCAGTTGCTTCTCGGCACCCTTCCCATCACCCTGGTCGCCCTCCTGTTCCTGCCCGAACCGGCGGGAAAATCGCTGGAGGAAATGGCCGGCGAAAGACCTGTTTAACCCAGTCACGGATGCCTGCTTGCCCGATACCCCATCCCTCGCTATAAGGCCCGCTTTAATGACATCCGCGAACACCGCGCCGATCCTCAAATCAAGCCATCTGCTTGGGATCGAAGGAATTTCCGCAGCCGAAGTCACCCTCCTGCTCGATCTGGCCGACACCTATGCCGCGCTCAATCGCAGGGGAGAGAAGAAAACCGCCCTGCTCAAAGGCCGCACCCTGATCAACCTGTTTTTCGAGGCCAGTACCCGCACGCAGAGCTCCTTTGAGCTGGCGGGCAAGCGGATGGGCGCGGACGTACTCAACATGAGCGTCAAGACGTCCTCAGTATCCAAAGGCGAGACCCTGATCGACACCGCCGCCACCCTCAATGCCATGCGGCCCGATATATTGGTGGTGCGCCATCATGACAGCGGCGCGGCGGAGCTTCTGTCGCGCAAGCTGGATTGCAGTGTGGTCAATGCCGGGGACGGGCAACACGAACATCCCACCCAGGCGCTGCTCGACGCGCTCACTATCAGGCGCCGACGCGGCGGTTTTGAAAATCTCACCGTGGCGATCTGCGGCGACATCCTGCATTCGCGGGTGGCCCGTTCCAATATCCGGCTTCTGTCCCTGATGGGCGCGCAGGTACGGCTGGTCGCGCCGCGTACCCTACTGCCTTGCGATGCCGAACGCTTTGGGGTGGACGTCTTCACCGATATGAAAGCCGGCCTCGCCGGGGCCGACATCGTGATGATGTTGCGCCTGCAGCTAGAGCGCATGACCGGCGCCTTTGTGCCCTCGGCCCGCGAATATTTCCGCTTCTATGGCCTGGACCGCGAGAAGCTCTCCTATGCCAGGCCCGGGGCGCTGGTGATGCATCCCGGCCCGATGAACCGCGGCGTGGAAATCTCATCCGACATCGCGGACGATTTGGATGTGAGCCTGATCTCCGAACAGGTGGAGATGGGTGTGGCAATCCGCATGGCGGTGCTGGATGCTCTTGCGCGGGGCCAGGCATGACGGTGATCTCATGAATGGGCGCAGGATTGCCTTCCGCAATGCGCGGCTGATCGATCCGGCCTCAGGCCTGGACGCCAAGGGCGGATTGCTGGTGGAAAATGGCAGGATCGCCGATGTCGGCCCGCGCCTGTTCAACGATGCGGACGAAAACGATTTCGAGATCATCAATTGCCGCGGCCTGATCCTGGCGCCCGGCCTGATCGACTGCCGCGTCTTTACCGGCGAGCCGGGCAGCGAGCATCGAGAGACATTGCAGTCGGCCAGCGAGGCGGCGGCGGCGGGCGGCGTCACCACCATCGTCACCATGCCCAATACCGACCCGGTGATCGACGAACCCTCATTGGTCGATTTCATCAAACGCCGCGCCGCGGCCACCGCCAAGGTGCGCGTGGCGCCCATGGCGGCCTTGACCCGCCAGCTGGCGGGCGTAGTCATGACCGAAATCGGCCTGCTGAAGGAAGCGGGCGCGGTGGCCTTCAGCGATGGCGACCGCACCGTCGCCAATGCGCGGGTGATGCGCCGGGCGCTGGCCTATGCCGCCACCTTCGACACGCTGGTGGTGGGTCATGCCGAGGACCCGGACCTGTCGGAAGGCACAGCCATGACCGAAGGCGAATTCGCCACCCGCATGGGCCTCGCCGCAGCCCCGTCCCTGGCGGAAGCGATCATCGTCGAGCGCGACATCCGCCTGGTGGAGCTGACGGGCGCGCGGTATCACTTCGGCCAGATTTCCACCCACGCCAGCCTGGAAGCGATAGCCGCCGCCAAGGCGCGCGGGCTTCCCATCACCTGCGGCGTCTCGGCCCATCATCTGATGCTGAACGAGCTGGATGTCGGCTCCTATTACACATTCCGCAAGGTGAAGCCGCCGCTGCGCTCCGAAGCCGACAGAGCCGCCATGGTCGAAGGCGTCGCCAGCGGCGTGATTGACGTGATCGTTTCCAGCCATGAACCGCAAGGCGCCGATACCAAGCGATTGCCATTCGGCGCCGCTGCTTTCGGCAGCGTCGGACTGGAGACGTTGCTGCCCGCGGCCTTAAGCCTGCATCACGACGGCCATGCGGGATTGAGCCATATCCTCAAGACGCTCACCGCCAGCCCGGCCCGCATCATGGGCCTCAATGCCGGTACATTGGCCAAGGGCGCGCCCGCCGACCTGGTGCTTCTGGACGAGGCCGAACCCTTTGTTCTGGATGAGCGCAAGCTTCATTCGCGCGCGCACAACACCGCCTTTGAAGGCCGCAAATTCCAGGGCCGCGCCCGCATGACCTTTGTCGGCGGCGACTGCGTATTTGACAGGACGCGGTGATCCCAGGCGGGGATGACACTCCATAAAAACCCTGTCATCGTCCCGCGCCATGACAATGACGTTGCCGGCCGCCGCTCCTATTGCCTTGGCATTGGGATATCTCCTGGGTTCGATCCCCTTCGGCCTGCTGTTGAGCTATCTGTCCGGCGCGGGCGACGTGCGCAAGATCGGCTCGGGCAATATCGGCGCCACCAATGTTCTGCGCACCGGAAAAAAATGGGCGGCGGCCGCGACATTGCTTTGCGATGGTGGCAAAGGCGCGGCGGCCGTGCTGATCGCGCGGCATTGGCTGCCGCCGGGCGCGGAGATCTTTGCCGCGCTGGCCGCGATCCTGGGTCATCTGTTTCCGGTCTGGCTGGGCTTCAAGGGGGGCAAGGGCGTTGCCACCTTCCTCGGCGTCGCCATCGCGCTGTTCTGGCCGGTGGGATTGCTGGTGGCGGCGACATGGGCGGCGGTGGCCCTGATCTGGCGTATCTCCTCGCTTTCAGCGCTGGTCGCCATCGCGCTGTCGCCGGTTTATTTCTTCGCCTTCGGGCAGCGCGAATATGCGCCGCTGGCGGTGATGCTGGCCGCCCTGATTTTCTTCATGCACCGGGAAAATATTCGCCGGCTTCTGCGCGGCGAGGAACCCCGTATCGGAAAAAGAGCCAGCGGTGCGAATGCTTAGCGACAGCGAGCGGCGCGCCTGGGTCAGGCTGGCACGCACCGAACATGTCGGTCCCGTTACCTTCGCCAGCCTGATCGCGCGTTTTGGCGGCGCGGCAGCGGCCCTGGCGGAATTGCCGCGCATGGCCGCGCGCGGCGGCGGAAAAAATTTCATCCTGCCGCCGGAAGAAGATGTTGCGCGCGAGATGGCCGATCTCTCCAAGCTGGGCGGAAGGCTGATTGCCAGTTGCGAGCCGGACTTTCCGCAAGGCTTGGCGGCGCTTGATCCGCCGCCGCCCCTGATCGCGGTATTGGGCCACGCGCCGCTTCTGAAGCGCGAGATGGTATCGATTGTAGGAGCGCGCAATGCTTCGGCCCTGGGCCGCAAATTCGCTTTCACCTTGGCGCAGGAGTTGGCCGCCGCGGGTCTGGCGATCGCCTCGGGCATGGCGCGCGGGATTGACGCCGCCGCGCATGACGGGGCGCTGACCACTGGCACTGTTGCGGTGCTGGCGGGCGGCGTCGATGTTATTTATCCGCCGGAGAATGAGAAACTCTATGACGCCATTCGCAGGCAAGGCGCGATCATTTCCGAAATGCGGCTGGGTGAGGCGCCCCAGGCACGCCATTTTCCGCGCCGCAATCGCCTGATCTCCGGCCTGGCGCGCGGGCTGGTGGTGGTGGAGGCAGCGGAGCGGTCCGGTTCGCTGATCACCGCCAACTACGCGCTGGAGCAAGGCCGCGAGATTTTCGCCGTGCCTGGTTCTCCTCTTGATCCCAGGGCGCGGGGCGCCAACCGCCTGATCCGGGAAGGCGCCACTCTGATCGAAAACGCCGAGGATATACTCTCGGTCCTGCGGCCCATCATGGGCCGTTTCTTTCGCGAGCCCGAGACGGACAACAGCCTCGTCCCACCCGATCCGGCCGCCCTGGAAGCCGAAGCCGACCGGGTGCGACGAAGGATCGAGGAAGCGCTCGGCCCTGCCCCGGTAGCGGTGGACGAACTGATTCGCCAAACCGGCGCCCCGGCTTCGGCGGTATTGACTGTGCTTCTGGAACTGGAACTTGCGGGGCGCTGCCGGCGGCACCCCGGTAATTTTGTGTCCTGGTGTTGAAAAGCGGCTCTGCGCGTGACTAATGACCTGTTTTGAATACCACTTATGGTATTGTATCGGCCCTATAACGCGATATTTACAACTATAAGGATATGATACCTCGTTGGGGCGGCGTTGACAGGCGCGTTCGGCTTCTATCAGTGTCCCGCCCCGCCGCGCCGATTTTTGGCCCGGCCTTGTCGCAGGACCCTAGGCCCCCCAGATATCCCGCAAAAAACCAAGGTAATTCAAAGCCCGGCATGAACGTCCTCGTCGTTGAATCCCCCGCCAAAGCCAAGACCATCAATAAGTATCTGGGCCCCGGCTACAAAGTGCTGGCCAGCTTCGGCCATATCCGCGACCTGCCCTCCAAGGACGGGTCGGTGAAGCCGGATGACGATTTTTCCATGGTCTGGGAGGTGGATGCCCGCGCCCAGGCGAAAATGAAGGACATCGCCAGCGCCGTGAAAGGCGCCGACAAGCTGATCCTGGCCACCGACCCTGACAGGGAGGGTGAGGCGATCAGCTGGCATATCCTGGAAGTGCTGCGCCAGAAGCATGTGCTGGGAAAAATGCCGGTGGAGCGGGTGGTGTTCAACGCCGTCACCAAATCGGCAATCCTGGAAGCCATCGCGCATCCCCGCAAGATCGACCAGGATCTGGTGGACGCCTATCTCGCCCGCCGCGCGCTGGATTATCTGGTGGGCTTTACGCTCTCGCCAGTGCTGTGGCGCAAGCTTCCCGGCGCGCGATCGGCGGGACGGGTGCAATCGGTCGCCCTGCGCCTGGTGGTGGAGCGCGAAACCGAGATCGAGGCCTTCCGCGCCCAGGAATATTGGAGCATTGACGCGGATGTCGCGACAGCAGCGGGTAACTTCTCCGCAAGGCTGATTCAGCTCAGCGGCAAGAAGCTGGAGAAGCTTTCGCTGGGCCGTGAAGCCGACGCCAGGCGCGCGGTGGAGGCGATTCAGGCACAGAAATTTTCCATTGGCAGTGTCGAGGCCAAACCCGTCAGACGCAATCCCTCACCTCCCTTCATCACCTCTACCCTGCAGCAGGAAGCCGCGCGCAAGCTGGGCTTTAATGCCAAACGCACGATGCAGGTGGCGCAGGGCCTCTATGAAGGCGTGGAGATCGGCGGCGATACCACCGGCCTGATCACCTATATGCGTACTGACGGCGTCATCATGGTGCCCGAAGCGATTGCGGAAGCCCGTCAGGTCATTGGCCAGAAATATGGCGCACGCTATGTGCCGTCCGCGGCCCGGACCTACACCAGCAGGGCCAAGAACGCGCAAGAGGCGCATGAAGCGGTGCGCCCTACCAGCTTTGCCCGTACCCCCGAAGAGGTGGCGCGTTATCTCGATACGGACGCCGCAAAACTCTATGAGCTGATCTGGAAGCGCGCTGTCGCCAGCCAGATGGAATCAGCCGAGCAGGAACGCACCACCGTGGACGTGGTTTCGACAGACAAGAAGATCACCTTGCGGGCCACCGGCACCGTCACGCTGTTCGACGGCTTTCTGACGTTATACCTGGAAGGCGAAGACGACGCTTCCGACGAAGAAGGCTCCAAGCTGCCCCAGGTAAACGCCGGGGACGCGGCAAAGGCCGAGAATGTAAAATCCGTCCAGCATTTCACCGAGCCGCCGCCGCGTTATTCCGAGGCCAGCCTGGTGAAGAAGCTGGAGGAACTGGGCATTGGCCGTCCCTCCACCTATGCCACCATACTTTCCACCCTACGCGATCGCGCCTATGTGCGGCAGGACCGCGGCCGCTTCTATCCCGAGGACAAGGGAAGGCTGGTCACCACCTTCCTGCAGAGCTTTTTCAAGCGCTATGTCGAATATGATTTCACTGCCGACCTGGAGGAAAAGCTCGACGAGGTCGCGGAACACAAGCTGAATTGGAAAGGCTTGTTGCGCGATTTCTGGACAGACTTCTCGGCCGCGGTTGCCGGAACCAAGGATCTCAAAATCCGCCAGGTGATTGACGAACTGGATTCGGTGCTGGGTCCCCATATTTTCCCGGCGGGCGCCGACGGGGTTGACCCGCGCAAATGCCCCAATTGCGAAAATGGCCGGCTGAATTTGAAGCTGGGGCGCTTTGGCGCCTTTGTCGGCTGCACCAATTATCCGGAGTGCAAGTTCACCCGTCAGATCGGCGCCAAGCCGGGTGAAGGCGATACCGGCCCGCGCGAGCTCGGCCTGTTTCCGGGAACCGACACACAGGTGACGCTGCGTTCCGGCCGTTTCGGGCCTTATGTCCAGCTGGGTGAAGACAAGAAACCCAAGCGCAGCGGATTGCCCAAAGGCACCGATCCGGCCGAAGTGGATCTGGCCATGGCGGTGAAATTGCTGTCGCTGCCGCGCGAGGTAGGGGCACATCCCGAAGACGGCAAGATGATCACGGCGAATTTCGGCCGCTTCGGTCCTTACGTCGCCCATGACGGCAAATATGCCTCTCTGGAATCGCCGGACGATGTCTTCGATATCGGTCTCAACCATGCCGTCACCCTGCTGGCCGAGAAAAAGGCCAAGGGCGGGCGGCGTGGGCCGGAAGTGCTGAAAGAACTGGGTGCCGGCGCCGACGGCGTGGCGATCAAGGTGTTGAAAGGCCGCTACGGCCCCTATGTCAGCGACGGCGATACCAATGCCACCATCGCAGAAGGGCTTGATCCCCTGACGGTCACGCTGGAGCAGGCGCAAACCCTGATCGCCGAGCGGATCACCAAGGGCGGCGGCAAGAAGAAGAAAAAGAAAGCGGCGCCGAAGCCAAAGGTGGAAAAAGCGGATAAGCCGGAAAAGGCGGAAAAAAAGCCCGCCAAGAAAGCCGTGGCCAAGAAACCGGCAGCGAAGAAAAAACCGGAACCGGTGGCGGGCGAATAATTGGCGCGCAAAACGACAAACGCGCCCAAGCTCGACAAAGCCCGTCTGCTCGCCCTGCTCGCCGAAAACCCCGGCGCGACCAAACGCGACCTGGCGCGGCTTTCCGGCCTCAAGGGCTCCGACCGCATCCTGCTCAAGCGCCTGCTCAAGGAGCTTGAACAGGAAGGCGCTATTGCGGGCAAGGCGAAACGCGGCTTCACCCGGCAGGGTGAGCTTGCCGAAACCCTGCTGCTGGAAATCACCGGCGCCGACAGCGACGGCGAATTGCTGGCCCGTCCATTGAATTGGGAATCGGACGAAGAACCGCCCGTGATTCATGTCGCGCCGGCAAAAGAAGCCCTGGCCTCCGGCGCGCGGATTCTGGCGCGGCTGGAAAAGCGAGGCGACAGCTATGAAGCCAAAGTCGTGCGCCGCCTGGAAAGCGAGGCAAAGACCGACCGCATCCTGGGCGTGCTGCGCGAGACCGCGCAGGGCTTTCGCGTCATGCCGGTGGAACGCAAGGCGCGCAGCGAATATGCCCTGGACCGGCGCGATGCCGGCAGCGCGAAGAATAATGAGCTGGTGGTATGCGAACCTCTTGGAGGCCGCGCCACAGGTTTTCCCCGCGTCAAAGTGCTGGAACGGATCGGCAGCATGGATTCGCCCCGCACCATCAGCCTGATCGCCATTCATGCCCATGGCATTCCCACCGCCTTTCCCGATGCGGTGCTGGACGAAGCCAAGGCAGCCAAGCCTGTAAAATCGGAGGGGCGCACGGATTTGCGCGCCATTCCGCTTGTCACTATCGATCCAGAGGATGCACGCGATCACGACGATGCGGTATGGGCGGGACCGGATGACGATTCCTCAAATCTGGGCGGCCATGTCGTGCTGGTCGCCATCGCCGATGTCGCCCATTATGTGACGCCCGGCTCGGCGCTGGACATCGAAGCCCTCAAGCGCGGCAACAGCGCCTATTTCCCCGACCGGGTGGTGCCGATGCTGCCCGAGGAATTGTCGGCCGATCTTTGCTCCCTGAAAGAAGGCGTGGACCGGCCCTGCCTGGCGGTGCGGATGGCGTTCGACGCCGGAGGCCACAAGCGTTCCCATGAATTCCTGCGCGGCGTGATGCGCTCGGCGGCGCGGTTGACCTATGCCAGGGCGCAGCGCGCCTTTGACGGCTATCCCGACGCGGACATGACAACAGCCGTCCGCAAGACTCTGGCTGATCTGTGGACGGCTTATAAAACCCTCATCCTTGCGCGGGAAAAGCGCAGCCCCCTCGATCTCGACCTGCCGGAGCGGCGTATCGTGCTGGGCGCGGATGGCCATGTCGCGTCCATCGCCTTCCGCGAACGGCTGGAGAGCA
>Ga0210402_10000316_pt1 | contig 55344 bp, 50 predicted proteins | sample IncBWC7MmetaG_FD_161055 | JGI IMG/M metagenome (GOLD analysis project Ga0210402, IMG submission 161055) | Forest soil microbial communities from Barre Woods Harvard Forest LTER site, Petersham, Massachusetts, United States - Inc-BW-C-7-M | ecosystem: Environmental > Terrestrial > Soil >... | reverse complement strand
CTCTGGGGATACGCGGCGATGGCGGCCGCGGTCATGGCCAAAGGTCTGATCGGCGTCGTTTTCCCGGTGCTGACCCTCGGGGCTTTCGTGTTGTTTTCCTGGGACTGGCAGCTCGTGCGTCGGCTGAAGCTGATCCAAGGTGGCCTCCTGTTCCTCGCCATCACCGTACCGTGGCACATTTTGATGGCTGCGAGAAATCCCGGCTTCCTCTGGTTCTTCTTCGTGAACGAGCACCTCTCCCGCTTCGTCGGGAGTCGTCAGGCAGATTATTCCTCGGTCCCTTTGGCGACTTACCTGGCTCTGACCGCCGTCTGGTTCTGCCCTTGGATAATTTTTCTGCCCACCGCGCTCCGGCGATGCTGTTCGCGTGCAACCCACGACGGCCGGATGGATCGCGGCATTCTCTTCATTTTGTGCTGGGCGGGTGCAGTCATTGGGTTTTTCGCCCTGAGCCCTGCGCGGCTGGAATACTACGCCCTGCCAGCCCTGCCCGCCCTCGCCTTGTGCGTCGGCCGCCTGTGGGACCTCGAGATTGCCGCCCCGCAAAAACGCATCCGCGCCGGCGGACTCCTGCCCGCGTGGATTGGGTTGATCGTTTTTTCCGTTTGCCTGATTCCCGCGGCGAATCTTTTCCCACAACTCGAGCACATGAAGTTCTACAACATGTTTCAGGATCCGGGTTCGTCAGCCGGCTCAGTCAGCGATCCGCTCATGGCCGCCGCCAAGATCAATATCGTTCCGGCGTTCTCGGATCTCGTCCCGCTATTTAGAATCGTGGTTGCCCTTATCGTCGTTGGAACGGGCCTTTCCGCCCTGGCCTGGTTCCGCCACCGCCCGGGACTTGCCCTGATTTGCCTGGTCGGGGCGTTGGGCGTGGGATTCGCCACCGTCGAGAAAGGATTTGTGCTCTTCTCGCCTTATCGCTCGGTCGCCCAGCTCGGTTCGCTGCTGCGCAGCGAGTTTCAGCCGGGAGATCAAATCATCGTCGACCGCAATTACGAGTATCACGCAGCGATTGATTTTTATACGGGCCAGCGCGCCCGCGTCTATCGCGGCGCCAGGGGCGACTTGCTTTACGGCTGCTCTCACTACCCGGAATCTGCGGGAACGTTTGTTTCAGATGAAGAGTTTAAACAATTGTGGCGCGGCCCGGGACGGGTCTTCCTGCTCTCCGACACCCCGGATTGCCTGTCCCAGCTGCGCGCGCTCGTTCCGGCAACCATCGTCGTGGGGCGGACCGGCAGCAATTGGTTGTTCGCCAATCGCGCCGAGGCAGAACTGACCGCCAAGCAGCTCCTCCAGCGACGACTTGAATCGGGTGTATGGTCGAAAACAAATAAAGGTGGAACGCAGCCTCCGGACGCGTCTATTTTGGATCTTTCACTTAAGCGCGTCGGGACGGCGCGCTCCACCAGTCTTAACTGCTGCGGACGCCAGCATCCTGGCATTGCGCCTGAATTTATCTGATCCGCATGGCTCGAGCCCAACTTTGAAATGAGTTCCAACCAAGAGACGACACCCACGGCAGAACCTAACTTTTTCGGGCCGGATGTGGACTCAGCCGATGTGCATTCGGCCATCGCCAGATCGCAGGATTACCTTTTCTCCCGGCAGAACCCCGAAGAAGGTTACTGGTGCGGCGAGCTCGAGGCCGATTCCATGCTCGAAGCCGACTATATCTACCTGCACGTGCTGCTGGAGAGCGGCGACCCGGGACGCATGAAGCGCGCGCTCACGGAGATTTTGCGCTGCCAGAAGGAAGACGGCAGCTGGAGCCTCTATCCCGGCGGCCCGGGCAATATCTCGCTCGCGGTCAAATGCTACTTTGCCTGCAAGCTGATGGGCATGAGTGCGGACGAGCCGCGGCTGGCGAGGTGCCGCCAGTGGATTTTGGCGCACGGCGGCGTGGTGGCGTGCAACACCTTCACCAAAATTTATCTCTGCTCACTGGGCCAGTACGACTACGACGCGGTGCCGGCCATTCCGCCGGAGATCGTTCTTTTTCCCAATTGGTTTTATTTTAACATCTACGAGATTTCGTCGTGGTCGCGATCAATTCTCGTGCCGCTGGCGATCATCTACGCGAAAAAGCCGTTCCGGAAAATTTCGCCGGAGCAAGGCATCGATGAGTTGTTCGTGGGCGGACGCACCAACGCCAACCTGCGCCTGCGCTTTAACCGCAAGGCCATTTTCTCCTGGCGCAATTTCTTCCTCGTGGTCGACCGGCTCATGCACTGGGCCGAGGCCACGCGCATCCGCCCGCTGCGCAAGCTGGCGTTGCGCCGCGCGGAAAAATGGACGCTGGAGCGTTTGGAAATGTCGGACGGACTGGGCGCGATCTATCCGGCCATGTTGAACGCCATCGTGGCGCTGCGCTGCCTGGGCTATGCGGAGGATCATCCGCAGGTGATCCGAGCTCGGAAAGAATTTGAAAATCTGGGCATTGAGCAACCAGCCACCGCGGAGGCGCCCGATCCCACGTTCCGCATGCAGCCGGCCGTTTCACCCGTTTGGGATACGGCGCAGGCGATCTGTGCCCTGGTCGAGTCGGGCATCCCGCGCAACGACCCACGCCTGGTCAAGGCCACCGACTGGCTGCTGGCCAAGGAAGTCCGCCACCTGGGCGACTGGGCGGTGAAGGTCCCCAACATCGAGCCGACCGGCTGGTATTTCGAATTTCGCAACGAATTTTATCCCGACACGGATGACTCCGCGCAAGTGCTGCTCGCCTTGAACCGGGTGGAACATCCCCGCGAAGACACCGTGCGCGAGGTGGCGCAACGCGCGATCAAGTGGGAATTCGCCATGCAATGCCGCAACGGGGGCTGGGGCAGCTTTGACAAGGACTGCACCAAGATGATTTTCGAGAACATCCCCTTCGCCGACCACAACGCGATGCTGGACCCGCCGACGGTGGACATCACCGGGCGCATGCTGGAGATGCTGGCGGCCTACGGTTACTCCCGCGATGACCCGCGCGTGGAGAAGGCGATTAATTTTATTTTCTCCGAGCAGGAGCCGGACGGAAGTTGGTTTGGCCGCTGGGGAGTGAACTACGTTTATGGCACCTTCCTGGTGTTGCGCGGGTTTGCGGCCATCGGCATCGATCCGGGCGATCCGCGCATCCAGAAAGCCGCAACGTGGATTCGCAGCGTGCAGAATTCCGATGGCGGCTGGGGCGAAACCTGCGGCACCTACGACGAACCCAGCACGCGCGGGCTGGGGCCGAGCACGCCATCGCAAACGGCTTGGGGGCTGCTGGCGCTGCTGGCCGCCGGCGACCACGCGTCTAACTCCGTCGCCAACGGCGTCCGTTGGCTGCTCACCCGGCAAAGGCCTGATGGCAGCTGGGATGAGTCGACTTGCGCCGGGCCAAATTCCCAGTCCCATTACACAGCAACAGGTTTTCCCAAAGTTTTTTATCTGGCCTATCACTTATATCGACAATACTTCCCGCTGTTGGCTCTCACCGGCTATCGGCGAGCCAGGGAACGCACTTCCTAAAACTACACTACAATGGCTGTACCAATTTCCCAGATGTGGACCGTTGCCACCTATGTCCTGAAAAACAGGCTGGCCGGCAATAAACGTTATCCGCTGGTGCTGATGCTGGAACCGTTGTTCCGCTGCAACCTCGCCTGCGCCGGCTGCGGCAAGGTCCAATATCCAGCCCACATCCTCAAGAAGCAGCTCACTCCCGAGGAATGTTTTGCCGCGGTGGAAGAATGCGGCGCCCCGATGGTTTCGCTGCCTGGCGGCGAACCGCTGCTGCATCCGCAGATCGTCGAAATCGTCAACGGCCTCGTCGCGCGCAAAAAGTACGTCTACCTGTGCACCAATGCGCTGAAGCTCAAGGAACGCCTGCACGAGTTCACGCCATCGAAATATCTCACGTTCTCGGTTCACCTCGACGGGCAGCGCGAACACCACGACTTCTCGGTCTGCAAAGAAGGCGGCTACGACATTGCCATCGAAGGGATCAAGGAAGCCGTCAAGGGCGGTTTCCGTGTCACGACCAATGCCACGTTCTTCGACGGCACCGACCCCAACTCCGTCCGCGGCTTCTTCGACGAAGTGATGGACATGGGCGTCGAGGGCATCGTGCTTTCGCCCGGCTACAGCTACGACAAGGCCCCGGACCAAAACCATTTCATGGGCCGCGCGCGCGTGCGCCGGCTGTTCCGCACCATCCTGTCGAACCGCAAGCCCACCTGGAAATTCAACATGTCGCCGTTGTTCCTCGAGTTCCTGATGGGCAACCGCAAATACGAGTGCACGCCGTGGGGCTCGCCGGCCTTCAACATCTTTGGCTGGCAACGGCCCTGCTATCTGCTGCAGGACGGCTATACCTCGACTTACAAGGAGCTGCTCGAGACCACCAAGTGGGAGGAATACGGCGCGGCCAGCGGCAATCCCAAGTGCGCCAACTGCATGGTCAGTTGCGGCTATGAGCCTACCGCGGTCATGGATGGCTTCGGCTCGCTCAAAGGTTTTTGGGGCATGGTGCGCGGAAACTTCAGGAAATATCCCGATGCGGCGGCGTTGAAGGCGCTGGATGAGCCCGCGGCACATGAACCGGCGATGGCGCAAACCGAAAAGGCCGCCTGCGGTGTTGGGGGATCGTGCGAATCATGACCGCAAGCGTACAAAAATATACCTTGGAACAGGTCGAGGCGCTGGAACTCGCTCCAGGCACCGAGCATCAAAACCTGGAAGGCTGGGTTCCCCCGCTGGCCAGCGACGACGACCTGCGCGCGGCCCTCGAAAAAGCCTTCGACTATCGCGGCGACGTGACGCTCACGCTCAAGAGCGGCGAGCGCATCGAGGCGTACATCTTCAACCGCCAGACCGGCGCCACCCTGGCGGATTCCATCGTGCAGTACTTCACTCCGAGCGCGCCGGAGAAACGCAAAGTGAGTTACGCCGAGATCGCCCGCATCGAGTTCACCGGCAAGGATCGCGCCGCCGGCAAGCAATGGGCGGATTGGGTAAAAAAATACAATGAGCGCAAGGCCGCCGGCGAAAAGGGCATCGCGCTGAATCCGGAGGCGCTCGATTGAATCCAGCGACTTTGTCGCTTGTAGTGGGTATTTAGTAGCTCGTAGTTGGTAAGCGACGGATCAGTGAGTCATTGGTCACACCGAAACCAAACGATTCCCGTTGAATACCACTCCCAAGATCTTCCTCACCGGCGCGACGGGATTTGTCGGCCATCATGTGGCCAAAGCCCTGGCCGCGCAGGGCGCCGATCTGCGCCTGCTGACTCGCAAGAGCAGCAATCTTTCCAACCTCGAAGGCATCGCCGGCGAAACGCACGTGGGCGATCTCGCCCAGCCAGAATCGCTGCGGTCGGCGTTGGTCGACTGCGATGCCGTGATGCACGTGGCCGCCGATTATCGGCTCTGGATTCGCGATCCTGCGGCGATGTACCGCATCAACGTGGACGGCACACGCGAACTTCTCCGGCTGGCCCGCGAGGCCGGCGTGCCGCGCTTCGTTTATACTTCCAGCGTGGCCACCATGCATTTTTTCACCGATGGCAGCATCAGCGACGAGGACACGCCGGTTTCCCTGCACGACATGGTGGGGCACTACAAGCGGTCCAAGTTCCTGGCCGAGGAGCAGGCCATCGCCGCCGCAGAAATCGGCCAGCAGGTCATCATCCTCAACCCCACCACCCCGATCGGTCCCAATGACGCCAAGCCCACGCCCACCGGCCGCATCTTCGTGGATTTTCTCAACAGGAAGTTTCCCGCGTACATGGACACGGGGCTCAACCTCGTGGACGTCGCCGAGGTCGCCCACACCCATGTGTCTGCGCTCACCCAGGGCCAACCCGGCCGTCGCTACATCCTCGGCGGCGAAAACCTGACGCTGAAGCAAATCCTCGATATGATGTCGGCGATCACCGGCCTTCCCTCGCCCACCATCAAAATCCCCTTCGCCGTTGCCGCCACCTACGCCTTTTTCGAGGAATGGATCACGGGCCGCATCCTTGGACGCGAGCCGCGCGCCACGCTGGAGGAAGTCCGCATGGGCCGCAAAAAAATGTTCGCCTCCAGCGCCCGCGCGCAACAGGAGCTGGGCTTCCGCCTTGTGCCCGTCCAACCGGCCATGCAAGCCGCCATCGAGTGGTTCCGTTCCCACGGCTACGCGCGCTGATCCAGCCAATTTAACCACTAATGCGCACTAATTTTCACTAATCTGGACTCGAACCGTTTTTAACCGCGAATGAACGCGAATACACGCGAATTGACTGATGAAAAACTGTGCTGGCTCGCGCAGCACACGGCCCATGGCCGTGTTGGCCGTCTGGTTGCGAGCAGGAAACGCTGCGGCAGCGCTTCCTGCTCGCAACGACGGCCCAGCAGAGTTTTTCAACAGTCTATCAGTGTTCATGAGTGTCCATCAGTGGTTGAAAATCTGATCCGAAAAATTCGCGTTCATTCGCGTTCATTCGCGGTTAAAAACCTGATCCCATCCGTGATCATCCGCGTTATCCGCGGGGAAAATTCCGATCCGTGGTTGCAACGGCCTTTCCTGGCATGAAACGCGTCGCCATCATCGCCGCCATGCCTGGCGAGTTGAAGCCGCTGGTGCATGGTTGGCCGCACGAATCGCGCCACGACGTCGCTCTCTGGCGCCGACGCCACGGCGAAAGCGAATGGATCGCCACCTGCGCCGGCGTCGGGGTGGCGGCGGCGAAGCGAGCGTTCGAGGAAATTGAAAAGGACGGAGCAATCGATTCAGTTTTTTCCATCGGCTGGGCGGGCGCGTTGCGCGAGGAATTCGCACCCGGCCAGGCCTACCGCGTCTCGGGCGTCATCGATGCGCGCACCGGGGAACGTTTCGGTGCCGCCGACCAATCCGAGGAGTGTTGGCTGGTGACCAGCGACCGGGTCGCTGACCAGGCGGACAAACGACAGCTTGCCGCCGCTTATGAAGCCGGCCTCGTGGACATGGAAGCGGCCGGAATCGCCCGCCAGGCCTTGATCCGCAGCATTCCCTTTTATTGCCTCAAGGGCGTGAGTGACGGTTTTTCCGACGAGCTGCCCGATTTCAACCGCTTCATTTCGAAGCACGGGCAGTTTCAGTCGGCCCAGTTCATCCTTTTTACCATGCTGCGGCCCTGGCACTGGCCCGCGCTGATGCGGCTGGGCCAAAACAGCAAACAGTCCGCCCAAGCCATCGCGGAATCCCTGCGTGATATTCTGGAACGCTCGCCTCGGTGATGGTTATTAGAGGCTATCCAAATATCCCCGGTGCTAAAGGGTAAGTGTAACCCAATAGGTTACACCCGGGCATAAAGATTGAACTGGAATTTCTGCAAACGAATCCATCGCCCATGGGCTGGCTTTGAAACACGCCCACCCCCGGTCATTCCGAGACCCTGAGCAGGCCGATGAACTTGGCTGGTTTGGCCGGTAGGGCGAGGCGTCCTCGACGAGCCGCGACTCGCCCGGAGGTCTCGCCCTACCGGCGCTACCGCGCCAAAACCTAAAAGCAAACGACAACTGGCATGCGTTCATTGTCCGCGCAGAGAGGAATCTGGTTTGTAATATAATACATTACAAAGAGAACCTGATATTTCTCGCCTTGTCCGAGATGACAAATGAAATGTAATTGTAATGTGGATACACTCAACGAATCAATCGCCCGCGCATGGAGCCGGGGCTTCGGTGCCACTGTTCACTGCGATCGTGCTTTCGCCGCCGGCGCCATTTTTATCCGGCGCGGGCCGATCTTTAAAAAATTTACTGGGCGCTTTGTCCGATGGAGTTTGCGCGCCGTTTTTTGGTGGATTTCCTGTGTCCGTGCCTCGGCCAAACGTCCTTTTCCCTTGACCCTCCTCTGCGACTAAATCGGAGTAGCCCCATCAGGATCGCCCTTGTGCCCTGAGCGAAGCCATGACCATGGTAACCTTGCAACCTGACAACGAATTGCTGATCGAGCGTGGCTGGGCTGCACTGCCGGCTTCGTATCGTATTCCCGAGGTTGCACCGACCCTGGATGAGGCCAAAGCGTATTGCCGGCGGCTGGCTGAATCGCATTACGAAAATTTCCACGTCGCTTCCTTGTTCCTGCCCAAGGTGCTGCGCCCGCACTTTCACGCGATCTACGCCTACTGCCGCATTTCGGACGACCTGGGCGACGAGGTGGGCGACGCGGCGCAGGCCCTCGCCCTGCTCGGCCTGTGGGGCCGCGAGCTGGACGCCTGCTACGATGGACACGCGCGCCATCCGGTGTTTGTCGCGCTGGGCGAAACCATCCGCGCCTGCGCCATTCCCAAGGAACCGTTTGCCGACCTGCTGACGGCGTTTCGCCAGGACCAAACCGTCAAGCGCTACGCCTCGATGTCGGACGTGCTGGGTTATTGCCGTTACTCCGCCAATCCGGTGGGCCGCCTGGTGCTCTACGCCTGCGGCGAGGTGAATGAGGAAAAACTCCGCCTTTCCGACGCCACCTGCACCGCGCTGCAACTGGCCAACTTCTGGCAGGACGTGCGCACCGATTTCGCCAAGGGCCGCGTCTACCTGCCTCAGGACGACATGCGGCGCTTCGGCGTGAGCGATGAGACCATCGCGGGCGGCGTGGTCACGCCCGGGTTTCGCGCGCTGCTGCGCCACGAAATTGAATTCACGCGCGGGCTTTTTCAGGAAGGCCTCGCACTGATCGGCCTGGTTGGCCGCGAACTGGCGCTGGACCTGGATCTCTTCAGCCGCGGCGGCCTGGAAATTTTGCGCGCGATCGAACGGGAGGATTGCGACGTGCTGGCCGCCCGGCCGGCCATTTCGAAACGCACGAAGGTCGCACTCGCGCTGCGGGCCGCGAGCGGCAAGGCGCTGCCGTTCATGCGCCTCCGCGGGCAACCCAAACGGAAAATGCCCGCCGCAAATGCACCGGCACTGGAGCAGGCCTACGCGGCATGCCGGGCGATCGCAAAGAACAAGGCGAAGAATTTCTACTACGCATTTGTCGCCCTGCCCGCGCCGCGGCGCAACGCCATCTGCGCCATCTATGCCTTCATGCGCCAAGCCGATGACGTGGCCGATGACGAAAGCCTCCCGCGCGATGAACGCCGCCGCCGCTTGAAAGAGTGGTCAGCGGCCTGGCTGGAGGTTTGCCGGGGTGCAGTCACCACCGACCCGGTTTTCCTCGCGGTGCGCGATGCCACGGAACGGTTTGCCATTCCGCTCAGCCTGCTGGATGAGCTGGTCGCCGGCGTCGCGATGGACCTGAACCTGGCAGCGAGCGATGCGCCGGTCACCTATGACACATTCGCCGATCTCTACGGCTATTGCTACGGGGTCGCCTCGGTGGTGGGACTGGTCTGCATCCGCATCTTCGGTTACAAAGACAGCCGGGCGGAGAAACTGGCCGAGGAGACGGGCGTGGCGTTCCAGCTCACCAACATTCTCCGCGATGTGGCCGAGGATGCCGGGCGCAATCGCGTCTACCTGGCGTTGGAAGACCTCGCGACCCACGGCGTCTCACTGGACTCCCTGCTGCACCACACGCCCGGCACGCCGCCAACGGCCAACGAGAGAGCATTATTTGCGGACATCACCCAGCGCGCGGAAGGCTACTACCAATCAGCGCTCAAGCTGCTGCCGCTGATCGACCGGGAAAGCCGGCCGGCCCTGTGGGTGCTGGTTTCAATCTATCACGGTTTGCTAAAGCGCATTCGGTGCGCGGACTACGACGTTTTCTCCCGGCGCATCAGCGTGCCACGGGTGCAAAAACTCGGGATCCTGGCCATCGGCCATGCCCGCATAGCGAAGGCGCGGTTGTTGCCGATGGAATGAATGGAACCGTCACAGTGGTGGGCGGCGGCGTGGCCGGCATGAGTGCGGCCTGCGCGCTGGCCGAGGCCGGTCTGTCGGTGCAACTGGTCGAGCGGCGCCCTTACCTGGGCGGGCGCGCCTCGTCATTTCTGCATCCCGCCGTCGGCGAGGTCATCGACAACTGCCAGCATGTGCTGTTCGGCTGCTGTACCAACCTCACCGGATTCTATCAGCGCATCGGCGTCGCGGACCGCATCCACTGGACCAGCGAGATGACCATGATCGAGCCCGGCGGGCGGCGCTCGACGCTCGGGCCGTCGTGGCTGCCGGCGCCGCTGCACAGCCTGCCGCGTTTCCTGGCCGCAAAAGCGTTCACCCTGCGCGACAAGCTGGCCCTGGGACGCGCTTTTCGCGGCCTCATGCGTCCGATCCCCGACGATTCCACGGAAAGCCTGGGTGCGTGGCTCGCGCGCCACCGGCAGACGAAAGGAGCGCTCGACCGCTTCTGGCGGCTGGTGATCGCCAGCGCGTTGAATGCGGACATCGATTCCATCGCCCTGCCCTATGCGGCCAAGGTGATCCGGGAGTTGTTTATGAATTCGGCGGCGGCGGGCAGCATGGGCATGAGCACGGTGCCGCTCGGCGAGCTTTACGCGGGCGCGGCCGAATTCCTTCAACGCCGCGGCTCCAGCGTCTTGTTCAACGCCAGTGTGGAGTCGGCGGCGTGGGATCAGGCGACCTCGCAATGGACGCTCGCCACGCGCACCGGCGCCCTGCGATCGGATTTCCTCGTGCTGGCGCTGCCCTTTGAAGGCATGGCCAAGCTGCTGCCGCACCTGCCGTCGAACGAAGGCGCCGATCGGCTGGCCGCCCAGCTCGGGCGCCACGAACACGGGCCCATCTGCAGCGTGCATTTATGGTTTGACCGCGAGATCACCACGCTCGAACACGCTGTGCTGTTGGATCGCGGGATCCACTGGATGTACAACAAGAGCCGGCTCCAGCCATGGCGCAAAGGCAGCGGCAGTTATGTCGAACTGGTCGTCAGCGCCTCGCGCGCCTTCGCCGCGCTCTCCAGCGAGCAGGCCATCGCGCAGGCCGTCGGCGAGCTGGCCGAGTTTTTTCCCACCGTCCGTTCGGCTCACCTCGAAAAGGCCGCCTTCGTGAAGGAAATACATGCCACCTTCGGCGTGCCCCCGGGCGTCGATGCCTCGCGGCCAACATCCGTTTCCCCCTGGCCGAACTGCTTCCTGGCCGGCGACTGGACCGCAACCGGCTGGCCCTCGACGATGGAAAGCGCTGCACGCTCGGGACATCTGGCCGCCGAATCCATCTGCCGGCACTTCCGCGAACCGCGAACCATCCTCGATCCCGACTTGAAGCCACAGGGATTGATGCGGCTGGTCGGACAGCGTGAGCCAATTTTAGCCTAGGCAATCATCTAAATCTTCCTAAATTAAGTAAAAATGCCGAACCCACTTTCCTCCGCCCTCAGGCGCTTCGATGCAGTCGCTGGATCGATCGCATCGGCCCAGGTTCCGCCGGCCGAAGCCGCCGAGGACATGAGAAAGCAAGCGAACCTTCCCCGCCTCCTCGATGGAATCGACCAGCCGGGGGCGGTCAAAGCTCTCTCCCCCGAACAACTTCCCCAGCTGGCGCAGGAAATCCGCGACGAAATCATCGCCGTGACCGCGGCCAATGGCGGCCATGTCGGGCCAAACTTGGGGGTCGTCGAGCTCACGATCGCCATGCACCGGGTGTTCGACTCGGGCACCGACCGCTTCGTCTTCGACGTCTCGCATCAAGGCTACGTCCACAAGCTGCTGACCGGTCGCGGAGGCAACGCCTTCCGCAAGCTGCGCCAGACCGGCGGAACGAGCGGCTTTCTTTCCCGGGCCGAAAGCGTCCACGATGCGTTCGGCGCCGGCCATGCAGGCACGGCCCTCAGCGCGGCGCTCGGCATGGCAACCGCGAGGGATTTGTGCGGCTCGAACGAGCACGTGGTCGCGGTGTGCGGTGACGCCGCCTTCACCTGCGGTGTCACGATGGAGGCAATGAACAACGTGACCTCCTCCACCAAACGGCTGATCGTGATCCTCAACGACAACGAGTGGTCCATCGCCCGCAACGTCGGCGCGGTCGCCCATTGCCTGAACCGCCTGAGCACGAACCCCGCCTACAACAAGATTCACCACGACTTGGGGAAATTCATCACCGGCCTGCCGCACGGCGATGACATGCGCCGGCTATGGGTCAAATGGAAGCGCGAGACCAAGGACTTTTTTGTCTCCTCGAACCTCTTCGAAAAATTCGGGCTGCGTTACCTCGGCCCGATCGACGGGCACAACCTCGATGAGCTGACCAAGAACCTTGAATTCGCGAAGCACGCCGACGTCCCGATCCTCCTCCATGTCCTGACCAATAAAGGCAAGGGCCTGGCCGCCGCCTGCAACGCACCCGAAAAATTCCACGGCCTCGGCGCCTTCGACCCTGCCACCGGCGAGAGCCGCAAGTCCGCGCCGGGCACCCCGCCGGCCTACCAGGAAGTATTCGGCCAGGCCCTGTTGGGCTTCGCCCGGGCCAACTCCAAAATCGTGGGCATCACCGGGGCCATGCCAGCAGGCACGGGGCTGTCCGCCCTGGCGGCCGAGCTGCCACGCCAATTCTTCGACGTCGGGATCGCGGAGGAGCACGCCGTCCTGTTCGCCGCCGGGCTCGCCACGCGCGGCATCCGGCCGGTTTGCGCCATTTACTCGACCTTCCTGCAGCGCGCCTACGACCAAATCATCCACGACGTCGCGTTGCAAAATCTGCCGGTGACTTTCTGCCTCGACCGCGCCGGCCTGTCGCCCAACGACGGGCCGACGCACCATGGCTTGTTCGACCTTTCCTACCTGCGGTGCATCCCGGGAGTCGTGGTCATGCAACCCAAGGACGAGGACGAGCTCGTGGACATGCTGCACACCAGCCTGCAGTTGAACGGGCCGGCGTTCATCCGCTATCCGCGCGGCGCCGGCACCGGGGTGAAAATCAAGGCCGAACCGGCCATCCTCCCCGTGGGCCGGGCCGAGGTTTTGCAAGAAGGCTCGGACATTGTGCTGTGGGCGCTGGGCCCGATGCTGGCCGAGGCCACTCGAATCGCGGCCCGCCTCGCCCAGGAAGAAAACCTCTCCGTCGGCATCGTAAACGCCCGTTTCGTGAAGCCCCTCGACCGCGCATTGCTGCTCAAGCAGGCGGCCGTCGTGCCGCTGTTGGTCACCCTGGAAGACCACGTCATCGATGGAGGCTTCGGCAGCGCCGTCCTCGAAACGTTGCAGGAGGCCGGCAGTAAAACCGCCGTCGAGCGCATCGGCTGGCCCGACAAATTCATCGAGCACGGTTCGAGCGTGGACGGGCTGCGCGCGGCCCACGGCCTGGCGCCCAACGACATCTACCGCCGCGTCCTCGAAAGCTGGCAGCGCCTCAGCGCCGCATCGCCAAAGTTGAGCAAGCCTGTCTCTTGACTCGCAAATCTGCTCCTGCATCTTGGAGCAAATGAGCCTGGTGGACTCACGCATAAGGTTGGTGGAAACCATTGATGGCACGGGCGGCATTGGGCCCGCGGTCGCCATTTTGGAAGCGCACCGCATGGGAGCAGCGCATCGCGCGATCAGCATTGTGGCGTGGAACAACTCCCGCACAAAAATGCTTATCACCCGTCGTGCGACCACCAAGGCGACCTGGCCCGGTTTCTGGAGCAATGCCGTTTGCAGCCACCCTCTGCCGAAGGAGCCGTATGCGGCGGCCGCCCGGCGCCGGCTCTGCGAGGAATTGCAGATCAGCGGCGAGGTCACACCTGCATTTCGCATGTTCTATGGGCCCGTGCGCTGTCCCGTCTCCGGAGTGTTCGAGCACGAGCTGGACCACGTATTCTACACCAAGCTGCCCGAAAACACGCGCATCCGGCCAAACCGTGAGGAAATCTCGGCGGTGAGATGGGTCGATCGGGCGCAATTGGCGGCACTGCAGCAGGCCGGAAAGATCACCCCGTGGTTTGCGATGATCCTGCAGCGGGTGCGCTGGGCCAAATAAAGAGGGCTTTGATCTCCATGCGTTTTTTCACGGCATGCTTTTTTATTTTTGCCCTGGTCATTCCCGGCCGATCGCAGCCAGCGGCGCAGGCCGTGGAGGCCGGCGCACCGGCGACGGCAAAAGAGCTGTGCGATGCCCTGATCGCGGCCATGAAAAAAGGCTCATCCTTGGATTTTGCCGCACGGCGGGACCTGCTCGCGCCGGTCATCCAACGCGATTATGACTTGGCCTTCATGACTCGAATCGTGGTCGGGTCGCCGTGGCGCGGCTTTTCCCCGGAAGACCGCCAGAAATTGGCGGATGCCTTCAGCGCTTTCAGCATCGCCACTTACGCCCAGCGTTTTAACAGCTATTCCGGGGAACACTTCGAGGTGGACCCTTCGCCCACGATGCTATCGAGCAGGGACTGCATCGTTCACACCAAACTTTTTACCGGCGATCCGGAACCGGTGCAGCTCGATTACCTGATGCGGAAAACCGGCGGTCGCTGGCGGATCATCGACGTTTATCTCAGCGGGACGATCAGCGAAATGGCCGCCCGCCGCTCCGAATATTCCTCGGCTGTCCGCCAGGGCGGCGCCCCGGCCCTCATCGAGCTTTTGACGAAGAAAGCGGCCGAACTCGCAAGTCAGCGGCCGGGATCGTCGTAAAACCCGGCTGGAGGCAGGGTCGTCGACGCATTTTCGCCCCTCAGCTCGGCGGCCCGGTTTTGCCGGTACAAGCTGCGCAATGATGCGTAGTAGTCGATCGACTCCCGCTGGATTTCATCGAGCGAATCGAGGCTGCGTTCGCGTTGGTCAACGCCGTCGGCGATGGTGCGGCCGGGTGTGACGGCGTCGGGATAATTATTGTGTGCGGGCACGTAGCGAAACGGGTCGAGATAGGTGTCAACTCCGCGCCCAATGCCATCGCGCGGGTTCGACGGGCCGAATATGGGGATAACCAGGTACGGGCCTTCCGGCATATGCCAAGCCCACAGGGTCTGGCCAAAATCGCCGACCTGTCTCGGTATTTTCAAACCGGTGGCCACGTCGACGACACCAGCTACGCCAATCGTGCTGTTGAGGCAGAAGCGGCGGCCAGTGGTGGAGGCGGACTCGAACCGCGCCTGCAGCAGGCAATTTACCAGCACAAGCGGTTCATTGAGGTTATCGAGGACATGGCGGATCGCGTCGCGAATCCCATCGGGCAGCGCCCATCGATATCCCTTGGCCAGGGGTTTAATCAGCACCCGGTCCACGCCAAGGTTGAAAGCGAAGATCTTCCGGTTGAACGGCTCAATCGGATCGTGGTTCGCCTTGAAATCGGCCCGGGCCGCCGGGTCGTGCGGCACGGTGGCGCATCCCGCCATCAATAGCAGGGACCACCCGATCAGCGCGACCCGGAGGAGCCCAGCAGAGTTTTTCAACAGCCTGGTCATTCCATTCCTTTTTTCGACATTTTCTGAGCTGGGTTTACGTCGAAAAAAGCAGGCAGGACAAAAAGCGTACAGAACAAGATGAAAAACAGGGAAAGGCTGAGGAACTTGCCCATTTCCGCCATCCCCGGAGATTTGGAGAGCGCCAGGCTGCCAAAAGCAGTGCCGGTCGTAAGGGCGCTGAAAATCACCCCGTAGGCCGTGGATGATCCCAGCAGATCCGGTTCACCCGACCGGTGGCGCATGACAAAGTAGATATCGAAGGCGACCCCGATCCCGAGCATCATCGGGAGCGTGATGATGTTGGCGAAATTGATCGAGAGGCCGAGAAGCGCGGCGGCACCCAGGGTAAAAAGCCCGGCCAGAAGCAAGGGGACAAAGACCAGGATGACATCGTAAACGTTGCGCAAGACGACCAAGAGCAAAATGGAAATGGCCACCAGCGCCAGGAAACCCGCCGTCGCGAAAGCCCGGGGAGCAAGCTGGGTCCATTCCTCCACCGCGATCGCCGATCCGACGGCTTGGGGGACGACGCTTTGCACGGCGCGGGCAAAGTGCCGCAGCGCCTCATTGTCACGCACATCCCCTTTTGGGTAAACCTCCACCCGCCAGCGACCGTCCGGCGCGACCCAGTCCCGGCAAAAGTCGGGCGGAAGCGTGTCGAGCGAGACCGGCCCGGCTTGAAGCACCTGCCGCAGGTCGTCCAGGCGCTGGCTGATTCCGGCGCTGAAATTGGCGGAAAGAGCGGGAACCGCGACCGCGCCTCCCTTGATGATTTTGCGCAGCGCTGCCGCCAAACGGGCCGCCGGCAAGTCTCCTTTGGCTCCGAGTTGAGACATATCATCCGCGCAGCGGACGATTGCAGCCAAGGCTTCACCCGGCGAGGGCACGGGCTTGACCACCGCGGGCGAAAGGGTCGGTCCGAGCAACGAGGCCGCATCCTCCAACGCCGCGAGTTTCGGCGCCTGGTCCCCGGGTATGAAGCTGCGGACGCTGAGGACGTGGTCGACTTCGGGCAGTTTTTGCAGCCGGTCCGCGGTCCTCATCGCAGCCGCGGAAGGGTCCAGGAACTCAATATAATAGGGACAGGTATTCACATCGGACATGAGATCGAGCAGCGTGCCGACGGATTCGGAATGGGGATTTTCCAAATCGACCGGATTGAAATCGAACCGCAGCCGCGGCAGGGCCATCGCAAAAAACAGGGAAAGGACCACGATTCCAGCGACCACCCAGCGACGGCGACGGGGAATAAAACGATCGGCCACCCGGCCCCAGGCGAAACCGGCCGCGTGCGAATCGGCCTCGATGCGAAGGAGCGAGAGCAGGGCCGGGAGCAGCGTAAGATTGAGCAGAAGGGCGATGATCATGCCAGCTCCCGCGATCAATCCGAGACTTCGCACGCCCAAATAGGCGGTGGGGGCAAAGGAAATGAAACCAACCGCGGTGGCGACGGCGGCCACCGCCAGGGGAGCGCCGATCCCGACCGCCGTATTACGCAACGCCTCGATCGGTGCGCCGGTTATGCGCTCCGCCTCGTAGCGGATGCTGAACTGGATGCTAAAGTCGATTGCGATGCCGATAAAGAGGGGTGCAAAGGCGATGGAGACGGGATTGAAAGGTCCGATCACCAAAACGGCAAAAGCGGCGCAGGCCACTAGGCCGACCAAAAGAGTCACCACGACCGCGAGCACGGTCCGGAGCTCGCGAAGCCCGACCACGAGCCAGAAACCCAGCAGGCCCAAACAAAGCACGGCGGAAAAGGTTGCGCCCTCCGAAAGGGCGGAGAGCTGGTCGTTGTCCAAAGCCACCTGTCCTGTCACTCGGACGGTCACTCCATTTTCTGGCGTCAGGCCGGCATCGCGCGCGGCTTTTCTCACGGCGTCAATGGCGTCGGAAGCGGACTCAACCTGGCCGTAATTGTGCGCCGTGCTGGCCAGGACAAAACGGCGAAAGTCGCCCGGGTCGGGTTTCCGTCCGCTGAAGAATTGCTGCCAGGAAAGCGGCTGGTGTTTCCCTTGCGCGGCGGCTTCAGCCGCATCGGCCAGGATGTTCAACGGCCCGTCAATCTGCGCCGAGGCCACTTCACCGCGAATGGCGCCTTGGGCGAGAAGGTCGACCGCACCCAAGACTCCGCGAACACTGGGATCGGCCGCGATGGTTCCGAGAAACGGCTGGGCGGAAATAATGTGGTCACAGAAATCCTGGACTTCGGACGGAGAGAGAAGGAGGAGCAATCCATTGCGCCTGAGGTAAGGATTTGCCTCCGGGTCGCGCACATGGGAGAAAAGGTTCTTTTGCTGCGCCAGCGCGCCGGCCAGGACGGTGGCGGCATCAGCGGCCTGCTCAGGCGTTGCTCCATCGATCACGGCCACCAGGAGATCGTTGTTCTGCGGAAATTGGCGGTCGAGGTCGTCCGAAGCCTGCTGCCACGGAAGATTGGGATCGATCAGTTTTGACGTATCGCTGTCGATCGTGGCGTGACCCGCGACATAAAATCCCGAGACCAGCACCAGGACGAGGGCGGCGGCCGCCACGACAATCGCACGGCGACGACTGAATTCTACTAGGCGGGTTATGATCAATGGAGTGAAACCGTGTCGATTTTAAAGGCGTCCGGCATAGTCGTTGGCGCCGGCCACCGCCGGAAAGCAACGCAGGTGAGGCCGTTTCATCGCTAAGGGCTAATTCGAAATTTTAGCGCGGCAAGCAGGATGTGCGATGAAACCCCAAGCTGGCACGCGGAGTCTGGCTCCGGGCCCGATGGCAGGCAACCGCGGTGAGAACTTAATGGTGAATCTGGTTCCGTCCCCGGGTCTCCCGACCCAGGGTTTCCTTCGCCCGGCATTATGCGGCACCTGCCATCGATGGCACGTACTCCACGCCGAGGGTTTCACGCACCGCGGCAAGGATGATTTGGGCCAGGGGTGGTGAATGAATCTCAAAAGTTTCATCGACCAGTTGGAGCGAACGAATTTTCGCCCCGTGCAATAAATTGAGGGGAACCTTGAGAAAGACGCGGTAAACGGCGAGCTGGCCCACGGTGCCGCCACCGGCATGCTTGACGATGAAATCAATCAGGGGTTTGAGGCGCAGCCCGTCTGATGACACCTCATCCATCGGGGGATCGGCGGGTGCGGCCGCGGAGGGATTTGCACCGAGCGTGAATTCCATGACTTCCGTTTGATTCATGGCAACGGGTGCGGTGGTCGGTCCCGAGCCGCCGATGACCACTTCAATGATCTCCACGGCGTCCAGCGTTTCAGCGGATGGAGCCGTCACGATTGATGCGGGCAGCTCTGACAGGCCGCGCTGCTTGAGAAATTCATCCAGATTCAGCCGCGACTCCACCACCAGGCCGAGCCGTTTAAAACGCGTCAGGAGGCCGGGCATGGCCTCGGCTTCAATCGCGAATTGGGCGCACACGGCGCGGAAGGGCTTTTCGCCATCGAGCTCGAGGAGCATTTTCCATTCGCCGGCGTTCAGCCGCACATGGCGGCCTTTCTCGCGAAAGTCCGCCACAAGTTGGTGGGGGCGGTCGATTTTAATGGTCGGTTTGGGCATGGTTGGATGAGGGAAGCTCGGTGATGCTGATGACGAGGAGGGCCTCGGCGTCGCGCCAGCGCAACGGGAGGATGAACCGGCCTTGGAGCGGGAGTGGCTCAATGGCCGTGGACGCGGTGAAAGTGCGCGGCACGGCGATCTGAAAGGCGCTGCCGAAATGAGCCCGCGCATTGCTTGAAATCGTACTCGCGATTTCACCGACGAGATCGCGGCAGGTCGCTTCATCGCGCCCGGGTTCACCCACCACCTCGAGCAGGGCACGCGCCATGCGGTCGGGCATCGTAAGGTAAACCGTGCCAGAGCTCTGGCCGGAAACATCGATCGCCCCCGTAAAATCAAGGAACACCGGGGCCGAGAAATCGATGGTGGGCGGGCGAGGCTCGGGAGCTTCGTGGGCGATCTTGGTAAAATAATTCATCGTATGCTGGATGAAAACGTCGAGGTCGCGTTCGTGCATGGTGATCAATTTAAGCAGACGATGAGTTCGGAGCGTTCTCCCCGCCACACGATGGGGATGACAAAAACAGGGCCCTCGCCGGGCGCAGCCAGTTCCTTGGGCTGGCCGCGCAGGCGCGTGGGCACGGAAATGGCAAAGCCTTCGCCCAGTTCGCGCCGGGCGTTGCCGGAAATGATGTTGGCCATTTCGCCAGCGAGGTCGGCCAGGAGATCGGGATCGTCCGACGTCTCGCCGGTCTTTTTCAAAACGGTCCGGAGCATCGAGGAAGCCGCGGTGAAATAAACGCAGCCGCGATAGCCGCCGCTGATGCCAATCACCGCGCTATAATCCAAGAGGCGCAAAGGGCCCTTCTCCAGGTAAGGAGCATGCACCTCCACCTGCTCCACCATGGCCTGGCGGAAATAATCCGACACGCCATCCACAAAGATTTTGAGCGTGGATTCGGTCATGCCAAAGAATCGGAGAGCAGGTCATCCACGGCTTCGCAGAGCTCCTCCGGCGTGAAGGGTTTGAGCAGGAATCCTTCCGCGCCTTTGGTCATGGCCTGGATCGCGGTGGCACGATCCGCGAGGGCGGAGATGACAAGGATGCGGGTGTCCGGCCGCAATTGCAGCATGGTTTCGACACAGCTGATGCCGTCGATTTCCGGCATGGTAATGTCCATGGTCACAAATTCAGCCGGATGGCTTTTAAAGACCCGCAGCGCTTCGGCGCCATTGCTGGCCGTGCAAATTTCGCTGAAACGCCCGTCGCCGAGCGTGCGCTGGATGGAGCGCCGGATAATGGTGGAATCATCCACGATAAGAAGGCGGTTGACCATGGAAACAGGGGCAAAGTTAGACCGGAAGGTGGAATTGGAACTCGCAGAAAAGGCCGGGCGAAGTGAGCACCTTGATTTCCCCGCCGGATTCGTCGACGACCCGCCGTTTGATTATATCCATCCCGATGCCACGGCCGGCATCGGTCGTAACGGTTTCCGCGGTGGTGAACCCGGGTTCGAAGATGAGGGCCGCCAGGCGGCCCGATGATGTCTTTTGCCCATGGGCGAGCAGTCCGGTGCGGACGGCACGCTCGCGGATTTTGTCGAATTGCAGGCCGCGGCCATCGTCGCGAAAAGTGAAGCTGTAGTAACCGGGCCGCGCCGCGTCGGGCGGCAGCCGGCACAAACGGATCGTCCCGTGCTGGGGTTTGCCAAGTTGCTCGCGTTCGCCAGGCAGCTCGATGCCGTGCGTGAGCGCATTGCGCGTAAGTTGGATGCAGATGTCGCGCACGAGTGAGCGCCTGGCCGCCGACAGGGCTGTCGGATCGAATCCCGTGGTGTCCACCTGCGCAGCCTTGCCCTGTTTCGCGGCGAGACTGGAGGCAAGATCCGCCAGCGGCTCGATAAAATCGTCGCCGGAATCCGCGGCGGGCTGCACAAAGCCAAACTTGAGGCCGGAGAGTTTGTCGACGAGCTCGCGCACCTCCGCCAGGTCGGAAACAAAGGAGGCCTGGCGCACCACCACCGGCAGAAGGTTATTTCCGGTTAGCCCCGGTTTCGAGCGCAAGTCGGTGATGATGCTTTCCATCTCGTGGGCCGCCTGTTCGAACTGGGTCAGGCCGAGGAGGGCGGCATTGCCCTTGAGGTTATGGATGTTTCGGAAAAGACCGTCCAAGGTTCGCGGGCCCACTTCACCCGCACCGGATTCCCCGGCCTTGAGCAAAAGGGTGGTCCGCTCCATCTCGCGTTCGGCGGTCTCGATGAACTCGGCCAGTCTCGCGGGTTCGACGTTAAGGATGGCGAGCAAAAGTTCGAGCTGCCGCTCCTTCTTCAATTCGGCCTCACGCAAGCGCTGTTCCAAGCGGATTTGCTGCGAAATATCGGTCACGCTGACAAAAAGCCGTTCGACCTCCTGGCCGTGATAAACGCGGCGGAACTGGAACTGGAGCGTCTTCTGGATCAGGCCTCCGCCGGCCTCGGGAAAATGCGCCTCGATCTGGGCGAGGGGATTGATTTTCAGGACCTGCTTTTCGCGCCGGTCGGCGTTAAAGAGCAGGGCAAAATATTCACAGGCCGTGGTGTATTCTTTTTCGGTGATCCGCTGCTTGAGCAAGTGGAGCAGGTTTTTTCCCGCCGGGCTCTCGCCGCCAAGGATGTCATGCAATTCCTGGGAATACTGTTCGCTGACAAGGTAATTTGTATCCAGCAGGCAAAGGCCCTCGCGCACGGTATTGAATATCGAGTCGGTCTCGGCTTTGGCCCGCTTGAGGCTGGCGGTGATCGCGGCAAGTTCGGCGTGGCCGGCGGCCAGACGGGCGGCTTGGTCGTGCTCTGCCTGGTCGCTCCGACGCAGCCGGCCAAACGCATAGTACAGGAAAAATCCGGCATCCAGCAACATGGCCAGGAAGACGACGACTTGCACCGACTGCAGCACGGAGGCCCGATGACGGCTGTCTTCCTCCAGCTTGAAGGTCATCTCGTTCATGAACGCGAGCAGCTTGAGGTTGTGGGCGGTGCCATACGCGATGGCCCCGGCCAGGGCCTCGTTCGTCACCGGCGCGGCGGCGGCCTGGGCGGTCAACACGGGCGCCAGTTGCCGTTTGTAAGGGCCCCACAGCTCGGTCGCAGCAGCCAGCGGAACCCGGGCGGGTGCATAAGTGATCGCAGGGAGAAATACGTCGCTGCCATCGCCTCCAACCACGGTGCCGCCCACATCGAAACCCTGCAAGGTGGTGTCAAAAAGTTTTTGGGCGAGGACCACTTCCTTGAGGGCCTCGGCCGGCGGGTGCGATTCGCGCAAGGCCGACTGCGTTTGCAGCAGGGCCTTGACCAGCCGCTGCGAAAGCATTCTTTGCCGTCCCGCCAGGTTGATCGACAGGGCGGAGACCTTGGTGGTCGTGGCCGCTCGGAAATTCAGGGTGAGGACGGCAAAGGCGAGCAAAAAGAAGATGGCCGCCGCCGCCAGCAGAGGCGCATATTTGCGCAAAAAAGTGGGCGCAGGTTTGTCCGGGCCAGTTTGAAGCGAAGTTTCGAGTGCGACCATGGTGTCTTTTATGGGAGATCTTTTGCACGAGGCGTGCCTGATCCCATTCGGGCGCAAATAGTGTCGTGAATATTTTTCATCATTTAGTGCATGCATATTTCATGCAGCCGGCCGGGGGACTGCGCACGATTCGTGCTATGGCTGCGTTTACCTGCGCCAAATAATTTATCCGATGAAACATGCCCATTCTGTCCTTGTGCTAAAAAGCACGCCTTCCCGACTCGACAGCGTGATCAACGATCTGGCCCAAGATGGCTATGCCATCGTTTCAACTGGCCTGGCCGAAGAAGCAAAGAGGCGTGCGACCGCTAAGCCCTTTCCCCTTTTGCTCATTGAAACCGAGTTCCTCGCTTCGGTGATAGAGTTACTCGGGACATTGAGGCAGGCCGATGCGCTTTCTTCCATCATTGTGGTGACGAAACACGTGGATCTTGCATCGGTGGTCCAAAGCATACGCTTGCGCATTGCCGACGTTTTCTCAAATGCCGACGACGATTCGACCATTTTGGGCCGCGCCCGCTCGTTGTTGCCGGCCCTCCCTGCCGCCTGGACGCAATTAAACGAGCAGATCGACCGGCTCTCGGGCGAGAAGCAGGCGTTGGAGGAGCGCTTGCATGCCCTCGGCGGAGAGTTTGAGCTCTGGCAGAAGACGACGGTGGCGGCGGATGGGGGCAAGGTGGAGCGGTCCTACGACGAGCTCCTGCGCGAAATTGACGCATCATGGGCGGCTTTGCATGCGTCCCGGACGGCTTTGCAGCGGGATGAAATGGCGCTCGCAACGGAGCGGGAGGAGCTCGCGGCCCTGCGCAAAAATCTTTTTAGCCAAAGCCGCTCATTGGCGGCCAAGCGGGCCAGGCTCTCCGAGGACCACCTCGTCCTGCTGGAGGAACGCAGCAAGATGGAGGAGCAGCGCGCAACCATGGCCACCCTGCTAAGCGAAATCGAGGGGCAGCTCGCTGCTTCGTAGGAAATGCATCACTGACGATTGAACGCCCAACACCAAAGTTGGATCGGCGCCTGCGCGATAAACAATGCAGTCGCGACAGGATCAGCCACGGGACGCTGTGTTCGAAGGTCTTTGCCGGAGTCAGCCGCAGCAGAGTCATTCTGTTTTTACCGCACCACATATCCGTTCATCGAAGGTACCGAAGCTTCCAACGGAGCACGATGACTGGCGACGGCGGTAAGAGACGGATTAGTGTTTGTGGTGAATCTTGGTGAACAGTTGCTCGCCGAGCCACATCCCATAGGCGCCAACGAGAAGACCAAGGATCACACACGTACTGCCGCTGCGCCCGGTGAGCTGGGCCAGATAGTAGGCTATCGAACCAAGAAAGACCGCCCCACTGGCTATGCAGATCTTTTCCATGATCCAAGTATAACCCAAAAACGGCTTTTTGCTACGCATGGCTTGACCCGCCCTGCGCATTTGTTGCGGAGCGGCTGGGCACCGAAAGAGGCGGGATGTAACCAACACCCAATATCGAGCGCCTATCCGAAGTATTTTGAAACCGTCCTCGACCGCATGATCCATTGATCGAAGCCTATAGAGTTTTCATTCATCCGCCATCACCCGGATTTTTTCCAAGGCTTGTTGCAGGCCGCGTTGGGCCGGCGACGAAATTAAGCAGCAGCGAATTCGCGCGGTCTAACTTCCCGCGCAATGCGTGCGCCCAGTTCACGGCGCGCCTTGCGGAGGTCGCAATCCGTCTGGAGCCGAACCCACCACCCTTCGGAGAGCCCAAAGTAACGATCGAGGCGCAGGCCGGTGTCGGCGGTGATGGCGCGGGTGCCGGCGAGGATGGCCGAGATGCGGGTTTGCGGCACGCGGATGTCCTTCGCCAATTGATACGGCGTGATGGCCATGGGCTTGAGAAACTCTTCGCGAAGCATTTCGCCGGCCGTGGGAAGTGGAAGTTTTTGTGTCATGGTTTTAATGGTAATCTACGATCTCCACGTCTTCAACGCCGCGATCAGTCCAAAGGAAACAGACGCGGTATTTGTCATTGATGCGGATGGAGTGCTGGCCTTTGCGGTCGCCCTTGAGCGGCTCCAACCGGTTGCCCGGGGGAACCCGGAGATCGCCGAGTTTCTGTGCCATGTCGAGTTGTTGGAGTTTGCGGAGAGCGACCCTTTGGATGTCCGCCGGCAGGCCAGGCGTCTTGTCGCCGTTGTGGATTTTTTCGGTGGCCTCGCAGCGGAAGGAAAGAATCATCCTCCCCAATATATACGCATCGCGATAGTAACGTCAAGCGTCATTATCCTGATTTCGTCGCGAAACATCCACCACCCGTCAGAACGTCGGCGGGTTGTTCACCCAGAGGACGCGGGTGGCCACCAGTCCCGGATTGCGGAAATGGTGCGACTGCCGCGAGGAAAATGCAAAGGCCTCACGGCGGCGGCGGGGCTCCGGTGGCACGGGCGACGATGGCCTCGGCCACCTTTCTCGTCAGCGTGAGCCCGGTCAGCGTGGGATTGACGGAGCCCACCGTGACAAACAGCGATTGGTCTGCGCAGTACGCGTTCTGCACATGATGGAAGCGCCCGTTGGGGTCGGTGATCGAAGTCGCCGGCGTTGTTCCCATCCACATCGTGCCAGCTTCGTGGTAGGTCGTGCCGAGGGCATCGCGGCCATGGTAGGAAATATTGAGATCCGCGGCATTCCCGTTGGCGAGGCGGTTGGCCAGGTCGACCATGGCCTGGTCCATCGCATCGGCCAAGGTGTTTTCCGCGGGGGTGGTCGTGAACTGGGCATAGGCTCGCGCCAGGCCGAATTCATCGCTCTCGTAGGGACTGAGATTTATCCACCGGCCGGTTCCATTGGGAATCGGCGTGACGGTGTCTCCCTGCAACTGGGAGGACCCGCGAAACGCGAACGAAATCCAGCCGGCCTGCTGGCCCGCCAAAATCGCATCGAGCTGGTCCACGTCGGGAATCATGGTGTACAGCAAGGCATCGGAATTCCCCGCGGGATCGGCCGAGGCGGTGACCTGGAGATGGAACTTGCCCTGCGGCGTCGAGCCACGGACGAGCAGTGCGCCGGTTTCCAGCACCAGCGGCAGAATGTTGGTGGGATCGAGGGCACTGCGGCGGACCTGGAAATACATATTGCTGCGAACATGGGAGATTAGGTTCCGGCCGATGCGTTCGGGCTGCCCGCCGGTCCCGGTCGGAAACGAGAGCAGCGCCAGGCGGGTCGACTCGATGGTGCCCAGCGCAAGGACCACGGAAGTCGAGGAAGCGATCGGCAGGTAACGCGCCTGCCCGTTCACCGAAGCGTGCAAACCCGTTACGACGCCGGCCGAGGTCTCAAGGTGCGTCACATGGGTATTCGGCACCACAAACAGCCGGCGCTGCGAGTCGGGCTGGCCGGCGGTTTCCCGCACGGCATCGATGAGCAGCGTGACACTGCTGTACTTGTCGAAGCTGAACAGACCGGACGCGGGCGACTGGCCCTGCACCGCCAGCGGCGGATCCTCCACCGAGTTGAGATTGGCAATCGACGCGGCACTGACAAAACCGCTGATCTGCGTTTTCAACAATGAGTACAGGTTACCCTGGATAAATTCGGTTTTGTCGGTGACGCCGGTCTGCGACTCCAAGGCGGGATAGTTGTTCACGAGGTACTGGGCCACGGTCGGCGGCCATGAACTTAAATCGTCCGCCTGCAACCGCGGACACCAACCGCCCCAGTACAATGACTTTCCCCCGACACAATAAGCCTGTCCGATGAAATCGACGTTGCTGCGCCAGGGCATTCCCCAAACCAGTTCGCGGGCCGTGCCCGGGTCATTGGCGGGATAAAGCGGCCCGGGTACATTCAGCCCGGCCCGAGGCAGATTCTGAACGTGGGTGGGCACCAAAAAAGGCCCGGCATCCAGGACCAGCACGCGCAATCCCCTGGCCGCGCCGTCCCGATAAATCTTGTCGGCGCAATAGCCGCCGAACATCCCGGCGCCAATGATGACGGCATCGAAAGGAGCTCCCCCATTGTTGGCGGCTTCATCCCAGGTATTGCAGACGAACCGGGAAAGCACATCGAGACCGAGGGTTGTGCGTTGAACATCCGGCGGCGGCTGGATGGGCTGACCTGAATCGACGAGAATATTGATCGGCATGGCAATTCATCCTCCGCAAAAAGCTGTTGAACCCCGGCGACTGCGTATCCGGGTTTTCCCGGCTGGCGCCGAAAAAGCAGCATATCAAATGCCACTGTCGTTGCTGAAGTGGCAGGGACATTGCCCTATGCCGAATAAAAACCTGTCCCCGCAAACTCAGGCCGCCGGCCTTTTCTGTGCGGGCGTTCTCTTGCTCCAGTCCGCACCGGGCCTGCGGAGAACGCCCCCCGAAAGCCAGGTTTTCCACCGGCACCAACTACGCAGGCCTTAGGATGTGTCTGGAGCCCGCCGTCAGGAGGTGGCGAGGCCACCGCCGTCGACCTCGACGACATTGTTAATTCCACCGGACGTGCCCCGCCCAACCGACAATTTTTGCACTTCGGGTTTTTCCCAGGCAGGTTTGCCCAGGCACCCGGTTGAATCGACGCCGGAAATCTTATTTTCGCCCGGAAAAAATGCAGGATGGCCGGATGTATTCATGTTTTTATCCTTTTATTCGTTGGGCTATTTTTATTGGCTGCAGGCTACGCGCAGGTCATCTGCATGACAATGGAAATAAGTGAAGCGTAACTTACCCGTTAAGCGGAGCGTCACTTATCGCGATCACTCCTTTTATGTCGAATCATGGCCATCATGGTTGCTGCGGATACTCCACCGACCCCGCGGATTATGTTCTCACCCGCCGCCAGTTCCTCAACCGCGTCGGGCTCGGGCTCGGCGCCTTGAGCCTGGCCGCATTGCTCGACCCGTCGGATCTTTTTGCCGACGGGGGCATGCTCGCACCGGCCACGACGAATCCCCTGGCGCCGCGGCTGCCGCCGTTGCCGGCCAAGGCCAAGGCGGTCATCCACATTTTCGCCCAGGGCGCCCCGTCCCACGTGGACACTTGGGATCCGAAGCCCGCGCTCAGTCGGATGGACGGCCAGACGATGGCCGACGGCAGCGTGGCCATGGGCTCGCCGTTTAAGTTCAACCGGATGGGCCGGGCCGGCATCGACGTCAGCGAGGTGTTCAGCAAGACCGGCCAGTATGTCGATGACATGGCGATCATCCGCTCGATGTACACCGATATTCCCGCGCACGATGTCGCCACGGTGTTCATGAACACCGGTTCGCTGCGCCTCGTGCGGCCGAGCATGGGTTCATGGGTGGTTTACGGTTTGGGCACGATGAACCAGAATCTTCCCGGCTTTATTGCGCTGCGCACGGGCGGCCTGCCGCCGGGCGGCGCGGCCAACTACCAGTCGGCTTTTCTGCCCGGCGCGTTCCAGGGCTCCACCGTCAATGTCCAGGGAGCCAACGTGCAGCAGATGATCCAGAATATCCGCAACCAGTACCTGCCGCCCAAGGAACAGCAGCGACAGATGGAGTTTATCCACCACCTCGACGTGCTCCACTCCGCCAATCTGCAGCGGGAAGCCGCGTTCGAGACCCGGCTGGAATCTTTTGAAACCGCCTTCCGCATGCAGACGGCTGCGACCGACGCATTCGACATCAACAAGGAACCTGAGAGCGTGCGCACCGCCTATGGCAATACGCCCCAGGGCAAACAAATGCTCATTGCCCGGCGTTTGGTCGAACGCGGTGTCCGCTTTGTGCAGGTCTGGCACGACGGCTGGGACCACCATGAGGACCTGCAGGAACGGCTCACGAAAAAAGCGGCCGAGGTCGACGGGCCCATCGCCGCCCTGCTGGGTGATTTGAAACAACGCGGGCTGCTCGACTCAACCTTGGTCATCTGGGGCGGCGAGTTCGGACGAAAGCCGACGCGCGACCGCAACGGGTATGAAAATCCCGGTCGCGATCACAACGCCAAAGCCTTCACCACCTGGCTGGCCGGCGGCGGCATCAAGGGCGGCATGGTTTACGGGGAAACGGATGAGCTCGGCGGCGCCGCCGTCAAAGACAAGGTTCATGTCCACGACCTGCACGCGACCATCCTCCGGTGCCTTGGGTTTGACCACACCAAGCTGACGTACCGGTTCAACGGCCGCGACTTTCGTCTCACGGATGTCGCCGGCAATGTGGTCAGCCCGATCCTCGCTTAGAGCATTTTAACCACTGTGGTTAATACGGTATAAACATGTCGGTTTTATACGCCAGGAAGTTTTGCGCCTCCGTGCTACTGGTCTGCATCACTGCGCCCTTCGCCCCGCTGCGCGCGGCGGATACGCCGGTCGTGACGAACCAATCGGTGTCAGCCATTGTGCCCGCACCAGCAGCCAAACCCGCTGCGCCGGACACGGTCATTCCACCCGCCGGCCCGATTTCCGCCGACGATCGCAATTTCTTTGAAGCACATGTCCGCCCCGTTTTCGTCAACGAATGCTACAAGTGCCACAGCCATGATGCCGACAAAATCAAAGGCGGCCTCATGCTCGATACCCGCGAGGGAGTGCTCCACGGCGGCGACACCGGCCCGGCCATCGTGCCGGGCAAGCCCGACGACAGCCTGATCATCAAGGCCATCCGCTATACGGATGACGACCTGCAGATGCCGCCCAAAGGGCACAAGCTCGGCGATGATGAAATCGCCGATTTGACCGAGTGGGTCCGCCGCGGCGCACCCGACCCGCGTTCCACCGCAGTCAAAGGCAGCTCACCCATCTACGGCGGAGTCGGCCGGCAGCACTGGTCATTCCTGCCCGTCAAACCACAGGCCATTCCCGCGGTGCAGGATACCGGTTGGTGCCTCAACCCGATCGACAATTTTGTGCTGTCGCGGCTGGAAGCAGAAAAGATGAAGCCCAATCCCGCGGCAGACAAACACACCTGGTTGCGCCGCGTGACCTTCAACCTCACCGGCCTGCCACCCAGCGACCAGGATTTGCAGGATTTCATGGCGGACAATTCTCCCGGCGCCTACGCCACGGTGGTTGACCGCCTGCTCGCCTCGCCTCAATACGGCGAGCATTGGGCCCGGTACTGGCTCGATGTCGCGCGTTACGCCGACACCAAGGGCGATGCCTCGCGCCGCGAAGACCCGCGCTTTCCCTTCGCCTGGACTTACCGCGATTACGTCATCGGCGCGTTCAACCAGGACAAGCCCTATAATCAGTTCATCATCGAACAACTGGCCGCCGACCGCGTCGTGATCGAGCAGGCCAGGCGCACCCACGCCAATGTGGATAAAGCCGACCTCTCATCGCTTGCCGCACTTGGCTTCCTGACCCTCGGCAATCAGTTCAACGACAACATCCGCGACATCGTCAACGACCAGATCGATGTCACATCGAAGGCCTTTCTCGGCCTGACCGTTTCCTGCGCCCGCTGCCACGACCACAAATTCGACCCCATCCCGCAAAAAGATTATTACTCGCTCTACGGGGTCTTCGCCAATTCCCGGACGCCTCCCCTCGCCTGGCAGCTGCCCTTCGTCCATCCCGTGCCGCGGGACGCGGCCTACCTGGCGTACGAGGCCAAGGTCAATGCCCTGGTCGAACGCGAAAAGCAGATCAAGGCAGACTTTGTCGAGTTCCGGCGCAGCGGAGGCAAAGATCCGGCCCGGCGCCGCGAACTTATCCTCCAGGATATCGGGCTCAACCGCGATATCAACGATGTTGAGTGCGACGACCCCGGCGCGCCCCCGCGATCCTGCGCGATGCTCGATGTGCCCCGTCCCGTCGATTACCCGGTGCTGCTCCGCGGTGAAGCGGAGAACAAAGGCGACATCGTGCCGCGACGTTTCCTGGAAATTCTTTCCCGCAACCCCAAAGACCGTCCGGCATGGCGCAACGACAGCGGGCGGCTCGAACTGGCCCGCGCCATCGCCGACCCGGCCAACCCGATGACCGCGCGGGTGCTGGTCAACCGCCTTTGGCAGCAGGATTTTGGCCGCGGCTTCGTCGATACGCCCGACGATCTCGGAAACCAATCCTCCGCGCCGACCCATCCGGAGCTGCTCGACTGGCTCGCCACCCAATTCGTCAGGGACGGATGGTCGATCAAGAAACTGCAGCGGATGATCGTCCTCAGCCAGGTTTACCGCGAAAGCAGCGCCGACAATGCGGCCTACGCCGACACCGACCCCGACAACCGCCTGCTCTGGCGCGCCAACCTTCGCCGCCTCGATTTCGAGGAGCTCCACGACGAGTTGCTCTTCATCGCCGGCACCCTCGACCTCACCAAGATTGGCGGCAAGTCCGTATTGCTGGGCAGCGCCGACTTCGCCACCCGCCGCTGCCTTTACACCTATGTCGACCGGCACAATCCGCCGGAACTTTTCACCCAGTTCGATTTTCCCAACCCCAGCGTGCCCTCCGGACGGCGCTATGAAACGCTCGTGCCGCAGCAGGCGCTCTTCCTCATGAACAGCGCGCTGGTCATGGAAACCGCCCGCAAACTCGCCGAGCGACCGCAATTCCAGGATCTCACCGATGATTCCCAGCGCGTCACCTTCCTCTATCTGGAGATTTTCAACCGCCTGCCGTCCGCCAAGGAAATCGGCCTCTGCCTCGACTACATCCGGCACAACCCCGGGGAAAATTCCACCTTGGCCATTGCCTCCGAAAAGCTGGCCGAGGCCAACAGCGTGGCCGCCAAGCGCCGGGCGGCGATCGCCGCCAAGGCCGCCAAGAATTTCCGCGGCAACAACGCCTTCCAGCCGGAACCCGCCGGCGCCGCTTTTCTCGACCGGACACCGGTCGATGCCTGGACCAAGCTGGCGGACGGCCTGTTTCAAACCAACGAAGCGATTTTCTTGAATTGAAATCTGGCGCGTTGCACAGATTCTACTGTGGGCGGGGTGTCCTCACCCCGCCCACAAAATAAATCACACCGCCTTTCATGAAACTCTCTTTTGCCGTTATCGTTCGTCTCACCGGGCTGTCCCTTGCGCTCATGGCGCTCACGTGCAGGGCGGACAACGATCCGCTGGTCTACACGGGCATCGTCAAACCGATTATGGCCAGCGCCTGTGTGTCCTGCCACGGCGAGAAAAAGCAAAAAAAGAGGCTCCGGCTTGATTCATTGGCGGCGATCATGAAAGGCGGCCGGGATGGCGCGGTGGTCGTGCCGGGCAAAGTCGATAAGTCAGACCTCATCGATCGGATCGAACTCGACCTGAAGGACGAAGACCACATGCCGCCGATTGCAAAGCCCCAGTTGAGCCACAGGCAAATCCTGATCCTCAAATGGTGGGTGGCGTCGGGGGCTCCGGGCGACGTGCCATTGAGCTCGGTCAAAATGCCGGATGACGTCAAAGCGGCGATCGGCAGTCGCTAGGCGACCGCCTCGAACGTCCAACATCCAACGCCCAACGTCGAAGTCAGCATTTCCAGCCACACGAATTGCGCTAAAGCCGATTCAAGAAAATCATAATGCGACGCCAGCCGTGAATATTTGAGCGTCTGGACTTGGACGTTCGATGTTCAAGGTCGGATGTTCACTGCCACCGATCTCCCCGCTTCGCCCCCCGTGGGCAGCGTGACGGTTTGCACGAGTTCCCCGACCTGCAGCCGGATTGACGCGAGCTTCTGCGTGGGATCGGAGATCCAGGCCGCGCGCATATCTGTATCGACCAAAACAATACAGGGTTGATCGACCCAGGCCAGGAGACCGTCCGCCAGCTCGACCTTGCCGGGCTGCCAGAACACCGCGCCAAACAGAGCCTGGTCGATTTTCACCGCCTGCACCTCCGGCGTATTCGCAACCACCGCCGCCGTGGTTTTCTCCCCCGCCGGCATGATGACGCAGGCATAGCTGGCATCCTGCGGCGCCTTCCCGTGATCCAGCCAGAGCGTGAAAACATTTTCCGTGACGTCTCCCTTCGGGGTGTCCGGATTGGCAAACACCTTTTTCCAGTTGCCGGTGACCCGGCCGGCCTTGAGATGGGCCGGGGTGCCGCCGGGAAAAACATAACGCCAGCCGTCATGCTCAACCCATTCGACCTTGGCGAGCGAAGTGCCGCCGGCGGCCTGGAGTGACTTCACCTTGCCATTTTGCTGGAGCCTGATGCTGCCGCGCAGCAGGCATTGGTTGATGGTCGTGACAATCGGCGCCCTGGCCTCGCCACTGATTCCCGCGCCCAGGCAAACGACGAAGTTCGCTCCGAAAAACCAGGCTTTTTTCGCCACCACGCCGTCCCGGGCGTAATCCAACGCGGCGCAGCCATTCGTGCCGTCGGAGACACCGCCGACAAAATCGCTGGGGACCGAAGAAGTCTTGAACTCAAGCCCGGGAACATCGGTTTGGACCAACGTGGTCTTAAACGCCGGGAGCTCGGTTTGCGCGCAGGTGACGCCGGGAATCTTGCGCCAGTCCCAAACCGGGAAAATATCCGTGTATTCGCCGCCGCTCTGGTAGAGATAAAGGGCTCCGTCCGCCAAATAATAGCCGGAGAGATTTTGCGCGTTCACCATCTCCGTGCCGACCACGCGCTTCGAGGACAGCTTGAGCGTGGCCGCAAACTCGCCGGTGCGGTGGACCATGTAATCCGAGCGCCAGAAATATTTGTTGCCGACGAGGTCATTGGGGACGCCGGGCTGGTTGCGCGCGGCAAAGGCCTGGTAGGCCGGGGCCGAGCCGGGATCGAAGACTGCGGCTTCCTCCATGACGGCGGCCGTTTCGGCCGCTCCATCCAACGGATTGCGCGGCATGAGATGCCGCCCGCATGAGCTGATGTCCATCGCTCCGCGCCACGACACCCAGTTTTCACCGTCGAGGAGGTAGTGCCGGAAAACCTCCAATTTATCCTCCGGCAATGCCCATGGCGTTCCCTGCAGCACGGTGCCCCAGCGGCCAATCTCAGCGGCAAAGGCCAGGCCGTAGAGACCGAACTGCTGCTGCGGGCCGTGCTGATGAAAACTGTAGTCAGGCTGGACCCCCTCTTCCATTGAAACGTGCAGTTCGTTCCAAATGGTCGGGGCGGCTTGGTTGACCAATGCCTCGTCCCCTTGCAGCAGTCCGCGGATCAAGGTGTTTTCGGCAAGCCACACTTTGTTCTGGCCCGCCTTGCCGATTCCATAACGCGCCAGGCTGATCTGCGTGGCGTAAGCGTACTCATCCGGCGCCAGGTTTTCCCCAAGGAGCAATGCACAAGTGCCGATGAGCTTGGGGATGCTGATCTCATTGTCGTACCAGTTGGGACATTGGAAATCATGGCGGATCCAAAACCGAAAGGCCCGGTGAATGGAATCGAGAAGTCTCTTCCGGTCGTCCCCGGAAACATCCATGCCGCCGGCCGCCACCATGGCCATCGCCACCATGCGCCTGCAATGGTCACGAGGCGGCCAGGCCGAACGGGCGGCCGAGGCGTAATCGAGGTCGGGCCAGCTTCCATCCGCCTTCAGCGAACGGGCGTAAGCGAGCGCCTGGGTGGGATCGGGATGTTGCTCCTCGATTCCTTTGTGGCGATTGAAGGCGCAGAATTGATCCACCACCTTTTGCATCGCGGGAGAAACATGGGCCGGCCTCGGCCCTGCCTGGAGCGCGGCGCCAAAACAAAAAAGCAAGGACACGCCCAAAAGGCGTTGCCATAAAATCGCGGGATGCATGGGAACCAACATTGATACGTCGAACGCTGAACGTCCATCCTTTGCCAAAGCCCCCGGTGGCACGGCAAACTCCGGACGCCGAGCTCCTTGAACACCCGGCCTCGAAGCCCACGTTGCCCCTTGTCCGCCGAATTATCATTTCCTTGGGTCGCCTTCGCGTCCGTTGCGTTCGTGTGGAAAACCCCCTGCGACCCCGTCCATTTCTAATTTTTAACCAACTTATGGTGGTTAATCCCCAGCATCCGGGCGCTGGCGGTTAAGATTCAGCAAATCGTCGGGCCGTTGTTGGCCAATGGTCGATCCGGAATAGGTTGTTGTATCCAAATTGCCCGGGGGAAATTCTTATTCGCAGTTCGCGAACAAATGCGTTGTTATGATGTCCTTGGGGTTCCTGAAAAAATCGTGCGATGAAGCTTCTCCATCTCGAAGACAACAGCAACGACGCCGAACTGGTGGAGAATGTACTCCGCACGGCATGGCCCGCCTGCAAAATCAAGCGCACGGAGACCCGCAAGGATTTTTTGGCTGCACTCGAGCGGGAGGAGTTCGATCTCATCCTGTCGGATTACACCATGCCCGACCTGGATGGGCTCAGTGCGCTCGATCTCGCCCTGGAAAAGCGTCCGGGCAAGCCGTTTATTTTTCTTTCGGGAACCATCGGCGAGGAACGCGCCGTCGAAGCGCTGAAGCGCGGGGCCGTCGATTATGTCATCAAGGACCGGCCGGCCCGCCTGGTGCCCGCCATTCGCCAGGCCCTCGATAAAATCGAAAAGAAAGGCCAGCTCCAACAGGCCGAAGCGCGCGTTCGCGAGCAGGCTGCGCTGCTGAGCAAGGCGCACGACGCGATTTGGGTGACCGACATCAGGCAGCGCATCACTTATTGGAACCCCAGCGCCGCCCAGCTCTCCGGCTGGACCGAGGAAGAAGCGCTCGGCCACGATGTCCGCACCCTGCTCTTCAAGCACGACCATCCGCGCTACCTCGACGCGCTGCAAAAACTTGCGGCCGACGGCCAATGGCGGGGCGAGCTTCGTCTGCAGGGCAAGGCGGAATCCCCGGTGGTGGTCGAAAGCCGCTGGACGCTCGTGACGAACCAGGCCGGCGATCCCGAGTCCATCCTGTTCATTAATACCGACGTGACTGAAAAGAAAAAACTCGAGGCCCAGATCCTGCACACGCAACGGATGGAAAGCATCGGGACCCTGGCCGGCGGCGTGGCGCACAATCTCAACAATTCACTGACCCCCATCCTGCTGGCGATGGGTATCCTGCGCGAGAAAGCACCCAATGTCGAAAGTCATGCCATCATCGAAACGGTGGAATCGAGCGTCAAACACAGCGCGGCCCTGGTTAAACAGTTGCTCGCCTTCGCGCGCGGCGTCGACGGCCATCATGGCGAACTGGATCTGCATCGGCTGATTTCTGACGCGGCCAAATTCATGCAGCAGGCGCTTCCGTCCGATGTTGACCTGGCGATTCAGATCAATGCCGATCTCTGGCCGGTGCTCGGCGACGCAACCCAGATCAACCAAGTCCTGCACAACCTTTGCCTCAATGCCCGTGACGCCATGCCTCCCGGCGGCGGCCGGATCAACATCGTTACGCAGAACCTGCTGGTCAGTGAAACCACCAAGCCCGGCCTGCCCCCTGAAGCCGCCCTCGGTCCCTACGCGCTCATTGCCGTCTCCGACACGGGCACCGGCATTCGCCCGGAAAACATGGAGCGCATCTTCGATCCATTCTTCACGACGAAGGAATTTGGCAAAGGCACCGGCCTCGGTCTTTCCGCCGTGCAAGGCATCGTGAAAGGCCATCACGGTTTTATCACGGTCAATAGCATCATGGACCAGGGAACGGTCTTTCGCATTTACTTGCCGGCGCTTCCGTCCCGCGCGAAGCCGGCTTTTACCGAGGCGCCGGGCGCCGCATCGGCATCCCTGCCCGCCGGCCAGGGAGAGGAGCTGTTGCTCATCGACGACGATCCAAGCGTTCGGGACACTGTCTCCCACCTTCTCGAAAAACACAACTACCGGGTCACGGCCGCATCCGTAGGCCTTGAGGGATTGGAAGCCTTTCGGTTGCGGCAGGAAGAAATCAAACTCGTCATCACCGACCTGCACATGCCCGGAATGAGCGGCGCCACCGTCATCCGTGCATTGCAGGCCAAGGATCCCGACCTGCGCATCATTGCGATCAGCGGGAATGCGAAAACGCCCCAGTTGAGTGAAGAGACGATCGCCGACCGGCTCATGTTCCTGTCCAAGCCACTGACCGCGGAGAAGCTGCTTGCGACCGTCCGCCTCATGCTCGACCAGCCGTGAACACCCAGTCGCACCAACAGCCTGCTAATGCAGAAAAAATTGCAATTATAGGGATTCACTTGGCCCCGATGATATGACAGACTGCCGAACCCAGTCAGCATATCACGACAGGACAAACCCGCAGAACCAAATCATGAAAAAAACCACCCATCTGCTAATGGCGCTGGGATGCCTCACGGCCCTCGCCGGGATCACCACGATTCCCGCCATGGCGAAAGACGGCCAAACAGAAGATAGCTCGAAAAAACCTGCCGTGGTCAGCTCCATCCATGTAGCCGGCGAGGTCGACGACGCCGATCTTCCGGGGCTGGCAAAAATTTCCTTCGACGATGCGTTGAAGGCCGCAGAAAAGGCGGTAAAGGGCAATGTGATCCAAGGTGAACTTGAAGCCGAGGACGGCAGCCTCATGTACTCCTTCGAAATTGTCGGCCCCGATAAAACCGTCAACCAAGTCGAAATCGATCCTGGCAACGGGAAGGTTCTCAGCGCCGGGGTCGACAAAAGCGACGACTAGGAGCCCGTTGGGCTTTGCCAAGGGCTCCTAAACAAATGGCTCCGCCATTTGGGCGAGAGATAAGTAATTTTGCCGGATCCGGTGGATAATCGCATCCAAAATGGCGAAGCCCTTTTCATTTAGCCGCGTGGAGGCGAAGTCCGATCCGCTGCCCGCTACGACGCGGGCGATGATGCCGCCGCTGCGCCGCCGGGCAGCTGTTCGTTGACCGCCGCGAGCAGCGCTTCATACGAAAACGGCTTGGCGAGGACTTTCACCGCGCCGAGGAGCTTGGCGGTATGGAGATAGTGTTCCGCGTTGTGCAGCCCGCCGCCTGAGATCGCGATGATTTTCACCGCCGGATGCTTCCTTCGAAGCTTCATCATGACTTCAAACCCTTCTGTCCCTGGCATCACGATATCCGTGATCACCAAGTCGGCGTTGGCGCCCTTGAACTGCTCCAGTCCCTCCTTGCCGTTGCGCGCCTCGATCACCGTGTGGCCGCAATTGGTCAGGGTTAGGTAGAGCACGTTGCGAACGGCATCATCATCATCGATCAAAAGAATTCGGGCCATGATAGTTGCGTGGAAGGAGCTGGGGTTTCAACTGTTCCGCCTTTGCCAAGGCTGCTTGGCAGGAGATCATGGACAAAATGACGGAAAAGTGCAGGAGGTAAAGCTTCAACCTGCGGCTTGCATCGTTCGAAGCACCGGGTGGCGAGGATAGACCCAGCCGTGCAATTACACGGTAGCTTTGTTCAAGGTGGATCGCGAATAAACAAAGATGACAGCCACGCCGATCAGCTCGAAGACGAGAAATCCGTAGAATATCGGGGCCGGCCGGCCGTCAAGGCAGAGGGAAACGACCCGCGCCGCCACCCCCATGAACATGGTCCCGAGAAAGAGGCGGTTATAGAGCCTCTCACGATAAATCTCCTGGCGGAAGATCAATGCGAAAACCCCGAATCCACATTCGATCGCCCGGGAAAAGCGATATTGGCTGAGGAGGCTTGCCGCGGTTTGCGGAGCCAAACCGTCCGTGTGCAGGCCAAAGAGAAGCCTCTGGTCAATCTGCGCGGTAAATATGCACAAGCCGCCGAAAACGACCAAGGCCAGGACATAGCCGAAGAAAAAGATTCCGTTTAGAATTTTCATGGAGGGGATTTATATCTCAGTTGCCGTGGTTCGTCCGCTATCGGCTTTCGGCGCAGATCAATTTCGCGATTCGTTCCGCCAAAGCTCCGATCGTGCGGGAAGGATTCACGCCCAGGGCCTCGGGGATGATGGCCGCGTCCGCCACGTAAAGATTTTTGTAGCCGAAAACCTCCCCCTTGTGATCAACCACGCCTCGATCCGGTGTGTCGCCCATGTTGCATCCGCCGAGCGGGTGGGGAGTGACAAGGTCATGCGCCACCGTCCAGGTCGGAGGCACGAGGGGCTCTCCGCCCGTTGCGGCGGAAAGCTTCCGATGCATGGCGACGATGGCGTCGATCACCGGCCGGGATTGGCTTACATCCCAATCGAGATGCAAGCGGCGCTGGCCGAAAAACCACCAGGGTCGTTTTAGGCTGAAGGCTCCATTTCCGGCATCCACCCCTTGCGCAAACCATGGCATGACGTTCTTCAGCGGATCCGGGTCAGGATTTTTCAATAGGTGCTGGATGCCTTCAACCAAGACTTTCGCAATCAGGTTCCTTGGCGGATGTTTCTGACATTTCTTTAGACAATCGCCCAAAAGATTGGGAAATCCCCCGTCTTCAATCCAGAAGGTTTGGCCCGATTGGCTTCCGTCCAGGAAGTCGATGGCGCTCGAAATCGTCGGGCCCCAAGTTGGGGCCACGTTGCGATTGGCATAAAATGCGGGGGTGAGAAAATCCCCGTTGCTGCTCCAGTCCCGCCCGAGAAAGGGGCTGATGCCCGGCAGGCTGTGATTCAAGTCACGGCAGCGGAGCAGCAGCTCCGTCGAGCCAAGCGAACCGGCGGCAATGATGACGAGTCGGGCGGTGACAGCGCCGGGGATCCGCTTTTGATTTTCAAGCCGGTCGTAGCTCACCCGGTAGCCGCCGGCCATCGGGCAGACGTCGGTCACGAGATGCAAGGGCCGGACTTGGGCGCCATGCTTTTCGGCCCAAGGGATGTAGTTGTGGTCCAGGGTGTTTTTGGCCCCGACCTCGCACCCAATGTCACAATTGCCGAGGTGAACACAGCAGCCTTGCTCGACGCCCTGGGCATTGATGAACCGCTTGGACTGCGAAGGATCGCGGGCGTTTGGCCGGTCGTAGCTCCAATCCGGGTCGAATGAGACCGCGAGTTCAAGGGGCCGGAAACGATCGGCCTGGCCAATCTTCGCCGCCGCTTCCTGCATGAGCTTCATGCGCTCGGTCCATTGGTTTTGCGGAATCCGCTGGACGTTCATGAACTTGGCCACGGCATCGTAGTGCGGTTTAAGTTCGTCGTAGGTGACTTCCTTGGGCCAGCCCCGTTGAAAAGTTCGCGCCGGCGCTTCACAGGAAATATTTGCGTAGATCAGCGAACCGCCGCCGACCCCCGCGCCTTGGGCGACCGCCATTCCCGAGAACACCCTGAGGTCGATCCATCCGTTCTCACACTCGGGCTTGAGGTGATTCCAGGACCAGGCGTCATCCAGGCCGCGGGGATACGTTTTTTTGCTCCAGCGGCGGCCGCGTTCGAGAATCAACACCTTATAACCTTTTTCAGCCAGGCGGCAGGCCGTGATGGCGCCGCCAAATCCGCTGCCAATCACGATCACATCGAAGTCCATGGGGTTATCTCCAGAAGTAAGTGCGCCACAATTCAACGGTGAAAAACCAGCCGAACTTCGCGAGGGCCTTGATTCCCTGGGTGAGGGATCCGGCGTTGAGGGCGTGCATCGTCCACACCATCTTCAAAAGATCGATGGGGCCCAGCGTCAGGATGCCTGCGCCAACCACCGGCCCCGATTTGTCCACGCCGCGGTGGAGTTGGGTGAACAGGGTCGTGGTGTCAGGCCAGAGATGGAGAAAGGAGTGCTGCCTCACCTCTTTTTTGCCCGCGAGGTAGTAATTCTGCCCGCCGTGCTCAAACGCCATTTCATAGACCATCAGTTTGAGCTTCGGATCGTCGGTTGGGCAGAAGAGATTGAAGACGCCCCGCTTGGCCAGGATGTTCGAGCCAAAGGGCGGAAAATCGATGGATCCGTTGATTTGGCCGAGGTGGCCGGGATCGGCGAGGAAGCCGGCAATGTCCTGGATGGAAATGGCGGCATGCATGGCGAGGACGTTGCCATCGCGTTTGCCCTTGTCGGCACCCGCGGCCGGATCGGTCTCGCCGATCGAGAAACCGCCGGCCATGACTTCGCGGAAAGCCACGCCTAATTTTGGATTCTGCATGTGGGTTACTCCTGGTTCGAAAGGCAGCCCGGCGGGCTTCATCGCCGCCAGATACGTTTTGGCGTCGGCATAGCCCATGGCGATCAGCGTCGCCGCGTCAATCCGTCCCGTATAAAAATCGGGATCCAGCGGCAAAGGATAGTCGGGCCTGACCAAATGGAGGCGGATCGGCCCGGTGCGCCCGCCGACCGTCTCGCCAGCAAGAATGCGGGCATTAATCTCATTGATCCGCTCGAAATCGTTGAAGAGGGCGCCATTGGCGCTCAATTCGATCATGTGGACGTATTGGTTGAAGGGACCGGCGCGATAGACGTCGGTATTGCCGATGCACCAGACGACCCAAATCTCCTGGGCTCCGCGGCGCACCGCCTCCATCAGGTTGGCGTCCCTAATCCAAACGGAGTCCAGGTAAAGGGATCCGTTCCTGGCGACGGGCGGCATAAAGATGGGCAACGAGATGCCGGCCACGAGCAGATCGAGATCGATCTGCGGGTGCGGAATGACCTCGGAGACTTTCCGGGTGTAGTTGCAAACGTTAAAAGTCCCCTGCATCCCGCCCGAACTCCGAATCTTCGCCACGTCGATGCCCAGGTGGGGAAACACCTGCTTGATGATGCCGCCGGCGCTGCCGAGCGCCATGAGGTGCGGGGCCTTCAGATAGTTCTTCAGTGGCATGGCCGCGCCAAACTGCCTGACGTCGAGCGTCCGCCACCGGTCGCACATTTCCGCCGGCGACAGGCCGCTGAGCATCATGGCAAGATTGATCGTGCCGCCCGAAGTTCCATCCGCGTGATCGAACGCCACCCCGGCCTCGCCCAAGGCCCGGATCACGCCGGCCTGGTAAGCCACGCGCATGCCGCCGCCGGCCAGGATGAGGGATCGTTTGACCGGGGGAGAGGTCATGCCGTGCGTTTCAGTTTGCACCAGTACAGAAAGGCCACGACTCCCGAGGCGCCATCGAACGCGGCGACCAACAGGGCGAGCGGCGAGAAAATGTGGTGCATCACCCCGAGGCCGACGATGGCGGAAGCGCCGAGTTTCTGCCAGCCAGCCCAGAACACCACGACGGGATCCGGGGTGTCGCCAGCCAGGCTGTGCGCCAGGACCCCGCCGAACAGAACCATGAACATCCCGATCGTGGCGAAAAAATGCGCGGTGGTCGGGGTCAACTCGACTTGCAACATTCGAAGTTCGGCGCCCGGCGCAAAAATTTGCACCGCACCGCTGATGATCGTGATCACCGCGATGGCCCAAAGAACCCAATAGCCCCAATTCCGGGTTTTCATGGGACGAGGGTTGCGGCCTCCGTCCGCTTCAGCTTGAGCACGAAATAGGTCATCATGGCCAGCCACTCGACCGTCCAAAGGCTGAAGCGGACGAGATTGAGCGTCATCCATTTCGAGAGCGTCTGATGCAGCAGAACCTCATCGGTGATGCCGGCATTCATCAGGTTGTTGTAGGGAAATATCCCGTAAACGGTCAGCAGCGTTGCGGCGATCAAGGCAAGGAAGACAATGATGGGCCACCAGCGATAGGGCGTTTTCCATTCAACCACGATCATGATCAGGTTCGATACGAGCATGACTTTGGTCATCACGGTAAGGAAGGTGGTCGCGTTCGCCACCGGCGAGACAAAGACCAGGGCGTAGCTGCTTACCGTGAGATGCGCCGCAGTCGGGAAGAAGAAAAGCGCGAGCGACCAGCCGGTTCCAAAGTACATGGAAACGCACAGGAACAGAAGGGCGCTATTAAGCAGGGACAGGATGGATTTCATTTTTATTGGGGTTAAAGAGGAGGAAGGTCTTTTGGCCAAGGGGCGGGAGGAGACAGCCATTCCTGGCCCAAACCGAGATCGACGACGCTTTGCATTCCTTCAGTCGGCAAAGAAGGCGCGGTTTCTGAGCTCAGGAACCAGCTCTCGAGGTGATCGTCGAGCACGCCGTCGGCTGCCGGCACAAACACCGTGCAAAGCGGATTCGGGTCGATCCCGAGGCCGCGCAGCGGCTGCACCCGGGGATGCGTGCCGAGCATCAGGCGCGCCGCACCCTTCTTTTTGAAGGTGAATCCCGCCTTCCCGCTGAAATAGATGGACGATTTAAACAGCATGCCCCGGAACGCGCAGTAATTCACCGCCGTCATTTTGAGCGGAAGCCACGCACTTTTTGGGCGATCGATTTCGATCCGGATGGCTGGCTGCCCATCGAGGTTGTACTGGCTGCTCACGACGGTGTCGCCAACCGTGTAGTCCAGGTTGGCCTGGTGCTTGGGCATTCCCCAAATGCCTTTCCCTCCCTTGACCGAAATCTCCGTGCTGACCGGAAGGTCGTAGACGAACTGCCCGAGGCCGAAGCAGCCCTGGAAAAGAGCGGGAATATAGGGTGGTGCGGGCCGGGAGCCGTGGGTGCAGGCGATGGCGACACTGAATTCGATGTAACGGCCAATGGTCGTGTGAAGATAATCGACCACCGTCACCACGAGGAGCGCCCGGGATCCAAAGCGGAACGGAAAAATTTCATTCCCGGGGATGAGCTTCCGGGCGGCGACCGGGTCGATCGTGAAGACCGCCATCAGCACCGGCGAACCCTTGCAGCTCACCGGGAGGTGAAAAGGAATGCCGTCGACCAAGGAGTATCGTCCGGCCTGTTGATTAAGTCTGTTGGGCATGCTCATAGGTGTTTCTTTCGATCGGTTAGGGTGTCTTGTCCAATTCGTCCGCCATCAGCGGGAACACGTCGCGGGCCGCATTTTCGCCCATGAACATGTCGAGATGGCCATAATCCTTCACCACCTGCAGCGAGTGGTAATTCTTTCGTGCGCGGTCGAAAAAGGCGAAGGACCGCTGCTGGCTTTCCGGCAGGAAGCAAAGATTGTCCGCCCCGGCGAAGAACGCGAAGCGGGCGTCCGTGCGCGGCGGCTGGGCGGCAAAGTCGGCCGGCAATCCCGGGACCGCCCCGGTCCGGACCAGGTTGCCCCGCCGGACGCAGCTGGCCATCTGCCGGAAAAAGGTAACGGGGACCTGGGCAAATTCACCCTTGAGCCATTCGTGGGTCGGGGGATTGAGGTTCGCGTGGCTCCAGAGCGCGGGAAACCCGCTGCCGTAAGTGAAGCTGACTTGTTTGCAAACGGGATTGTCGCATTCGTGGTGCACCGCGGCCACGATAAACGCGATCGCCTTTGCCGTCAGGGTCGGGGCGCGAAGGCCCCATTGCGGGTTCAGGCAGGGCGTGAACCGGGCGAGGAACGGGAGCGCGTAGTAAATCTTCAGCTTGGAAAAACACGGGATGATCGTGTGCAAGGACACGGCATTGCTGATGATCGCGGTTACTTCCGGCACCAAGCCCGCCATCGCGGACATCGTAAAGCTGGTCGAGCCCTGGCAATGGATGACGGCTTTGATTTTCGGGCACCCCGTCTCCCGCACCACGGTTTTTACCGCCTGGGGATGATCATAGGCCGCAGCCTGGTCCAGCGTCCATGCGTTCGGCTCCAAGTCGATGCTCGCGCGCCAATTCTCAAGCCACACATCGTAGCCCCGCTCGATCAGGTAGTCGACGATGGTCGTGCGAACCGGAGCCCTGAAGATATTGGCCCGGACCCCGGCCCCGTGGACCAGGAGCACGGGGCCTTTCGTGGGCGTCTTCGGGCCGGTCACGTGGATCAAATTGCAGCGGAATCCATCCCCGGCCACGAAAGGAACCACGCGTTCGCGTCGGTCATCCCTCGATATTGCTTTTGAACTTGCGCTGGACACGGTGGAGTTAGGTTCTGCTGCGGACTCTACGCCGGAGATTTTCGCGATGGCTGTCGACGGCCCGGGTTGAAATGACACCGAGGGATTTCCAAGGCTCGGCGTTTGGATCGATCCCCCGCTTCAGTTGGTCGTACAACGGATTCTCCCCTGCGGTGGCGGCCTTCACCTGGACGCGGCCATCGGAACCGGCGCCTTCCTGGTACATCCGGATTGAAGCGACATTCAGTTCGTCATCGACCACCATGACCGCTCCGCCGTGCAACGGGTCTGGGGCCAGGGTGTCCACCACCCACCCGCCGGAATTCAAGACCTTGACGGGCTGGCTAAATCCCTTGAACGCCCTCTGGTCTTCGAAGGGCTTGTGGGTATGGCCAAAAATGAAGGTGGTGTCGGCCGGGATTTTACCTTCGTTGCCGCGAGCAATCTCGGAATAAACGTATTTTTCCATGTAGTTCGCCAGGCCCGCGGCGGTGTCCGCGCTCAACGGCCCGCCGGTGTCTTGGGCTTCGCGCATCGCCAATCGTCCGAGCGTGCCGCGCAGGGCCCAACCCACCAGGCGCCGCTTGAGGGCGAAGAGCCACCTGCTCCGCGGAGGGATTCCCGGGGCAATCGCCTTGGCAAGGTTTCGCAACAGCGCATCGAAAGCGCCGGCCGACTGCATTTTGTCATAGATCAGCTCGACATCCTCGCCCGCCTGTCCGGAACGCCCGAGCGTCGACCAAAAGAAATCGACCCAAGCGCCGTTGTCCGACTCGAGGTCCCAGATTTTATCCGGCGGCTGGCTGTCGGGAAACAAGGTCGTGTTCAGCGTGCTGATCAGCGAATAGATCGATTCGACGTAGTGTCCGTGGTGGATGACGACGCAGCGGTCCCGCCCGGGATCGTAGAGCGCCAAATTGGGATAAACCGCCAGGAAGGACGGATTCCCTTCGAGGCCAACCTGCCGCGCCACCGCGTCCAGGAACCCGGACCGCACCGGATGCAGCTTCGCGTTCATGAACATGTTGGTCGCGTAGAACTCGGGCGCGAGCGAATCGCCCGGTTTCCGCCGATCAATATAATTTTCTATATACTGCGTTTCGCGCGCGAGGTTCCACAAGTGATGGTCGTGGTTGCCGGGAAGGCAGTAGGCCGTCTCGTGAAACCGGCCGGTCGCAGCCCCCACCCCCTGGCCCGAAGGCACGAAGGTCAGGGCCAGGAAACGCTGGAAGGCCATGGCCGCCTCATTCATCCCGGCCAAGGCGAGTTCGAGGCAGTCTCCGTTGAAGATGAAAGCGGGTTTGGCGGAAGAGTGGTTAAATGCGGCGAGTTCCCCCAGGCATCGCGCCAACTGGGTCAGCAACTCGTTTGCCTGGCCTGGAACCGTGTTCTTTTCCTCTCCATCCAGCGCCGTAAGAATGCTGTTGGCGGCACCAAGGTGGAGATCTGAGAGAATGATGTATCGAATCTCCGACATGATACCTATGAAGTGAGCCGGGCTCAGGACATGCGTTGCAAAGTAAAGAAGGCCTATGGCTGGTAGCGATTTACGGCCTGTTGCATGATCTGGATCAACTGAGCCGAACCCAAGGAAGGCGAAGGCGCAAGCCAAGACGCAAGCTTCTTGCGAAACTGCGGTTTGGCCAGGAAGACCCCGCCGCTGAAAGATTGCCCCAACCTATCCGTCCTTCCGACAAGAACGTTGGAGACGCCTACGACGACGTGGCATCGCGGCCGGCTGGCGATGGCGGCCGAGGCCCTACGCCGGGGGACGCTGCCGGGGCAACCCGTTCGACACAAAACTGCGCAAACGCAGTTAGGAATTCCGTTCGCTCGCGCTGAAATTCGGAGCTCTCGGGATCTTTGCCTGTAATGAGCCGGGCGAGATGGGGAAACGCGATGGGCGCGATCTCGATCGCGACGAGCGCGAGCAGCAAATGGGATTGATCGAGGAATTCCGGCCAGTTTCCCGGGCCGGCGTTGAGGCGCATCCTGGCCACAGCTGCCTCCCAATAGCGGCGCGCTTCGTCCTCGTAGCGTGCGTTCTCTTTTCTCCGTTCCAATCCTTCCCGGATCAGCAGCCACGACCACTCTTTGTTGAGGCGGTAGAAATCGCTCCAAAACCGGATCGAGCTGACCGGATGTTCCGGCGCCGCCTGCGAAGCGCGCTCGTTTTGAAATGCGGACTGGAGCACGGCCGCAAAGAGATCGTCCTTGTTCTTGAAGTGATAATAAATCCTTCCTTTGCTGATCTTCGCCCGGCGCGCAATATTGTCCATTCGGGCCCCGGCCAAACCCGCGCGGGAAAACTCCTTCACCGCAAATTTTATGATGCGGTCGCGCGACACGGTTTTCTTTTTCGAAGCCATGGATATTGAAGCAGTATTTAAGGAAAAAGGAGAAACGAGGCGTTGCCTCGTTTCGAAATCAGATCGGAGTCCAACCCGGGAGCAACTGGGAAACAACCCAGGCATTGGTTGAGTAGCCCGGGCACGAAGGCAAGTTTATGGGCAAAGCCAGGAGGCGATCCGTCGCGGACATAGGTTTTCCATTCATATCAGGCCTCATGACAATGCTTTATATCAATGTTTTCCCGGGGCTTGCCGGGCTGTCCCATGCCTTGAAGCAGGCGCCTGGCCGGACAAATGGCAAACAAAAAACTGACCGGTTGGTTTTTTTTATAATGGCATGTAAGCTGCTTTTAATCGGGTGCAACCCATGCGCTCCGCCCGTCCATCCAGCCTGCTTCCTTCCCTTGGCCCAACGCTGATTGGCCGAAAGCACCCCGAGCCATGATCACCTTCGACCGAAGCTCACCGGCCAAATCCGGGCCGGGCCGCCGCACCACGCCGCTGGCGTGGTTCGAATTGCGGCGCGACATTCCGGCGTGGCTCTACAAGATGCTCACAGCGCTCAGCTTTGCCTCTGCCCTGGCCGCCTGGGCCTGGCTGAGCCATCAGGATTTCATCAATCCGATATTCCTGCCGACCCCGGAGCGCGTGTGGGGCTCGGTGCAATCGCTGCTTTCCGACCACTACCTCTGGAGCGACATAAGAATCAGTCTGCTCCGCGTCACCGCCGGTTTCCTGCTCTCGGCCGTGATCGCGGTGCCGGTGGGCGTGTGCATCGGTTCATTCAAGACCCTGGAGGGCCTGTTTCAACCGGTGACCGAGTTTATCCGCTATATCCCGGTCCCGGCGCTCATTCCGATGGTCATGCTTTGCTTTGGCATCGGGGAACTGGCGAAGATCATGCTGATTTTTGTCGGTACTTTTTTTCAACTCGTCCTGATGGTGGCCGATGAGATCCGCCGCGTGCAGTACGACCTGCTGCAGGTCAGCTACACGCTGGGCGCCCGTCGCAGCGAGGTGTTGCGAAAGGTGATCTGGCGGGCGGCGATGCCGGGAATATTCGACGCCCTGCGGCTCTGCAACGGCTGGGCGTGGACTTACCTGGTGGTCGCCGAACTGATCGCGGCCAACGAGGGACTGGGCTACCGGATTTTGAAGTTTTCTCGCTTCCTGCAAACCCCGAAAATCTTCATCTACCTTTTCCTGCTCGGCTGCATCGGGCTGACCATCGATCTGGCCTTTCGTAAATTCAACGCCCGCCTGTTTCACTGGGCCGACACGACCAAGCGATGAGACTGGAAGTCAAAGGCCTGGAAAAATGCTATCGCTCCAAACAAGGCGACACGGTGGCCTTGTCGCCGACCTCGTTCGAGGTGGGCGATGCTGAATTCGTGAGTTTGGTCGGCCCATCGGGCTGCGGCAAGTCGACGACGCTGTATCTGATCGCCGGGCTCGATCAGGCAACCCAGGGGGAGATCCTGCTGGACGGCGAGCCGGTGGCCGGGCCGGGACATGACCGGGGCATGGTTTTTCAAAACTATACGCTGTTTCCCTGGCTCACCGTCCGGGAGAATGCGAGATTCGCCTTTGGCCTGGCGAATAACCGCAGCGGCAAAACGGCGGCCGATGCCGGCCGGGCCGATTCGCTCCTGAACTTGATGGGCCTGCGTAAATTCTATGACGCGTATCCACGCCAGCTTTCCGGAGGCATGAAGCAGCGTGTCGCGATCGCGCGGGCGCTCGCAAACCGGCCGAAAGTGTTGTTGATGGACGAACCGTTCGGCGCCCTTGACGCCCAGACGCGAGAGGAGATGCAAGAGTTGCTCCTGCACCTGAGCCGGCACGAGAAAACCACGATCCTGTTTGTCACCCACGACGTGGAGGAGGCGATTTATCTTTCGACGCGCATCCTGGTTTTCTCGGCCCGGCCCGGCCGGATCATCCGGGAAATCACCGTCCCGTTCGGGCCAGACCGCACGCTGGACTTGAAGCTCAGCGATCAGTTTATCCGGCTAAAACGCGAGATCATCGGCCTGCTGCAGCACCTGCCCGAGCCCGACCACGACCGCAGGGCCATCCTCGAAGACCTTGTCAGCCCTTCAACCGCAGAAACATCCACCCATGACCACTAAACACATCCTCCATAAGTTTATCCTCTCCGCAATAATCACCGCGAGCGTTCCGCTCTCGCCGCTTCGTGCCTCCGACCTCAAGCCCTACAAGGTCGGCTACAACAGCTGGATCGGCTCCATCGCCTTCTTCGTCGCAAATGAAAAGGGGTTCTTCAAAGATGAAGGGCTCGACGTGAAGCCCGTCAGCTTCAGTTCGCCCGGTGACACCCTCGTGCCATTGATGGCCGGCGAACTCGACGCCGCGCTAAGCACGGCGGACACGGTGATCACCGTGCTCGACAAGGCACCCGGGCAGCTGAAGGTCGTCTACATGACCGATACGTCCGCCGGTGCGGATGCGATCGTGGCCAAGAAGGACATCGCCGACATCAAAGCCATGAAAGGGCGCACCGTCGCAGCCACCTTGGGCCAGTGTAATCAGTTGTTGCTGGAGAAGGCCCTCGTCAAGGCGGGCCTGACCGACAGCGATATCGTGCTCACCAACATGAATGCGGATGATTCCGGGGCGGCTTTTGCGGCCGGCAAACTGGACGTCGCCGTGACCTGGGAGCCATGGATCACCAAGGTCTCCGCGGAAAAAGTCGGGCACGTCATCTTCAGTTCCGCCGAGACCCCGAACCTGATCCTCGATATTCTCGCCATCAGCACCAAGAACGAAGCGAAGAACGCCGCGGAAACCCGCGCGTTTCTGCGCGGAATGAATCGCGGCTACGAGTTTGTCCAGCAGCATACCGATGAAGCCTGCGCCATCGCCGGCAAAGTGCTGGAAGAATCTCCCGGGGACGTGAAGGCGATGCTTCCGAAAGTGGCGCTCTACAGCCCGGCAAAAAACATCGAGGTGATGGACAACGGAACGGCCGCAAAGGCTTCCGGCGAAGTCGCGGCATTTTTTAAGGAAAAGAATGTCACCGAGACCACCGTTGATGTGACGCACATGTACGATTCCTCTTATTTGAAATAAAAACCGAACCGTTGATTCGCGCGTGGCCACCGGTAAAAATCCGATGGCCACGACGCGAGAAGACCGGCTTACCATTGACCCATCCAACCATGACCAAGACCGCCTTGATGATGATCGATTTTCAGCGAGATTTCTGCGCTTCCGGTGGATATTCAGACCGGTTCGCCGGACTCGAATGGGTTCGCCCCATCATTGAACCCGCCCAACGGCTGCTGGAAGCGGCCCGAAGCGCCGGCCATTTTGTGGTGCATACCCGCGAGGGCTATGCGCCGGATCTTTCGGATTGTTCACCGAACAAATTGCAGCGCAGCCGCAATGCGGGCAGTGAAATTGGCACGACCGGCCCCATGGGCCGGTTGCTCATTCGCGGAGAACACGGCCACGATATTATCGATGAACTGAAGCCCATCGCCGGTGAGGTCGTCATTGACAAGGCCAGCTTCGGGGCGTTCTGCGGCACAAATCTCGAAAGCATTCTCCGGTCCAGGAATATCGACACGCTGGTGTTCGCCGGGGTGACCGCTGACGTGTGCGTCCATACGACGCTTCGCGAGGCCTATGACCGATGGTTCAAGTGCTACTACGTCGCCGACGCCATCTCCTGTTTCGATTCCGAAATTCGCCGCGCTTGCGAAAAGATGATCAGTGAGGAAGGCGGCATCTGGGGAGTTTTGACGACCGTGGATGAAATGACCCGGAGCTGGAAAGCCTGAGTTTTTCGGCGGATATCCTGTGTCCGCTCACTTCCATCTTCCCTTGAAAACTCCCCTCGACCGCGCGGCCGATCCCCCGCTGCCCTACCCCCGGATCGAGCTCCGTGACCTCTTCTCCATCGCCAGATGGCAGAAAACGATCCCCTGGCAGCCATTCAAGGATGGGTTCGAAATCCACCGGCTTTATGGCGACGGGATCACGGGACCGACCGCCGCGCTTCTGCGCTGCCGGGAATCCGGCACACTGCCGTTACATCAACATCTGGGCTATGAACATATCCTGCTGCTGACCGGCTCGGAGCGGGATCAGAACGGCATCGCGTCCACCGGCACCCTCACGATCAACCCGCCAGGTTCCTGCCACCGGGTGGCAAGCGATGCAGGCAGCATTGTGTTAGCGATCTGGGAAGCGCCGGTGAAAATTCTATGAGCGGGCGACGTAGACGTAATAGGAAGCATGGGTTGGCCAGTACATTAATTAACTAGCATATTTTCGGTTTAGACAGACCCATGATGGGCGAAATTGTCATTCCGAGACTTCAAGCAAGCCGCTACGCGGCTTGCTTGGACGTGCCAATGAACGGTTGGCAGGTAGGGCCCGTTGACCTCAACGGGCCGAGCACACCGCAATCGACAAAATACGGCCACGTTTCAGCATTATTAACCAATACCTGCCTAACTGGATTTTCGCGCACATACCTCGCTTTAATTTCGAATTCATCTTTTGATCTCAGTCGATGGTCGAAAAATCCTCGCTGCCATTTCACGCCTGCAAATCGGGCGGTTAATCGTTTCCAATCACGCACGACCTTCGCCATAGGTTCGTCTGCCGCAAAGCTTGCAATCGCGTGAAGATGATCCGGCATTAGCAGGAAAAGATGCAAATGCCACCGAGCAGTGTGGTGATAGAAAGCTGCCTCGTTTAGCAAGAATGGCGCAACTAAAGGCAAACACAACTGGTTCGAACCACGTTGCTGACAGCAAACGGTTAGGAAAAACCATCCGCCCTTCGCCACGAACGATGGCACGGTATGGTACAAACGCTTACGCAACAGGAGTTCCATATACGTGTTATGATAGCAGGAAAAATCGCCGGCCATCTGGTAGGGCCCGTTGACCCTAACGGGCCGTATCCAAATCGGTCGGCTGGGTCATGAGGCGGCGTTTTTCGCGTGAGCCTCAATGAAACGCTCGCGCGCGGACTTTCGACCGCCCGCGTTTTCATTGCCTCGACTCCGACATAAGGATTCATTGGTCTTGCGCGCATGAATTTGTTGCCGTTCGGAAATTTGCCGTCGTACCGGCCAAGGAAATTCGTCCCGCAGTCCGCCGACCTCGGTGACCCGTCGCAGATCACGCCGCTGTTCGACCAATTGGAGAAACGCGGCGCGGATTGCACGACAGCCGCCGAACTTGAACGCTGGTTGCTCGATTGGAGCGAACTCAGCAGCGCGATTGATGAAGAAGGGTGCCGCCGTCACATCGCCATGACTTGCCACACGGACAATGCCGACGCGGAAAAATCACACCTGGATTTCGTCGAAAAGATTGAGCCGCAGATCAAGCCACGCCAATTCGCCCTGGAAAAAACTTACGCCGCCCATCCCTTGCGCGCCAAATTGCCGGCGACGCGATTTCACGTCTTTGACCGCGATGTGAAAAATCGCGTCGAATTGTTCCGCCCGGAGAATGTTCCGTTGGAAACCGAAGACGCCAAATTGTCCCAGCAATACCAGAAATTGACCGGCTCGCTCACGGTCAAATTTCGCGACGAGGAAAAGACGCTGACGCAAATGGGCCGGTACTTCGAAGAACCCGACCGCGAGCTGCGGCGCGAGGCATGGGAATTAGTGACAAAACGGAGGCTCATGGAGACGGAAAAATTCGATGAGCTTTTCGACCAGATGCTCAAACTCCGGACGCAAATGGCCCGGAACGCCGGGTTTGAAAATTACCGCGATTACGCGTTTCGCCGGCTCGGCCGGTTCGATTACACGCCGAAAGATTGCGAGGCGTTTCATGGCGCGGTGGAAGAGCACCTCATGCCAATTATGCATGAGTTGCAGGCCGAGCGACGACGCCAGCTGAGACTGGACGCACTGCGTCCCTGGGATCTAGCCGTTGATCCGAAGAACCGTCCACCGCTCAAACCCTTTGCCCAGGTGGATGAAATGGTTTCGCGCACGCAAAAAATTTTCGACCGGCTTGACGGCGAGTTGAGCCGCGCATTCCGGCAAATGCAGGAATTGCGCCTGCTCGACTTGGATAACCGCAAGGGCAAGGCGCCGGGCGGTTATCAAGCCACGCTCAACGAGGCGCGCCTGCCCTTCATCTTCATGAACGCCGTCGGCGTGCAGCGCGATGTGGAGACGATCTTGCACGAAGCCGGCCACGCCTTTCACGCGCTGGCAGCCCGCGAGGATGATTTATACACCTACCACAGCAGCGCACCGATGGAATTTTGTGAAGTTGCGTCGATGAGCATGGAATTGCTGGGCAATGAATTCCTCGAGGAATTTTATTCCGCCGCCGACGCCAACCGCGCACGCCGCGTCCATCTGGAAGGCCTGGTCGACGTCTTTCGGTGGGTCGCCACAGTGGATGCGTTCCAACACTGGATCTACACCCATCCGGCCCATACCCGGGCCGAACGGGCAGCGGCATGGATCGCGCTGATGGATCGCTTCGGTGCCGAGGTGGATTGGCGCGGGTTTGAAAACGCCAAGGCCAATTTTTGGCACCGGCAGCTTCACATCTTTCTTTATCCGTTTTACTACATTGAGTACGGAATTGCCCAGCTTGGCGCGCTGCAAGTCTGGGCCAATTCCAAACGCGACCAGGTGCAGGCTTTGAATGCCTACAAAAATGCGCTCGCGCTCGGCGGTTCGCGCCCGTTGCCAGAATTATTTTCCGCCGCCGGCTGTTCCTTTGAATTCAGCGCCAAGACCATTCAGCCGCTGGCGAAAATACTGCGGGAGGAATTGGCAAAACTGTAAAGACGGATGCGATTTGAATTGTCGGGCCGTGCGCCTCTTCACTGCCCGCTTACGGCTTGGGATCGGACGAACGGAGCGACCTTCGTGCCGAGAATTTCGATCGCGTGCAGCATTTTCTCCTGCGGCAGGGTGGCGACGGTCATCTGAAAGTTCAGGCGCGAAATACCGCCCAGGACTTCATTATAATGGAGAACTTTTTTGGCCACGGTCTCGCTGTCGCCAATGAGGAGGGCGCCGTTGGGTCCAAGCTGCGCCTCAAAGTGCGCCCGGGTCATGGGCGGCCAGCCGCGCTCGCGGCCGATTTTGGTGAAGGCATGGGCATAGCCCGGATAGAAGTCGTCCTGCGCCTGGCGATTGGTCTCGCCCACGAATCCGATGGCGTGAACGCCGACTTTCAGCTTGTCGGGCGCGTGTCCGGCCCGCGCGCCGGCTTCACGGTAGAGATCGACCAGCGGACGAAACCGGTGCGGCTCGCCACCGATGATCGCAACCATGAGCGGCAAACCGAGCGTGCCGGCGCGCACGGCCGACGCCGGGGTCCCGCCCACCCCGATCCAGACCGGCAGCGGATTTTGCAAGGGTCGCGGATAAACGCCCTGGCCCGTCAGCGGCGGGCGGTGCTGGCCCGACCAATGGACGTTCGTCTCCGCGCGGATCTTCAGCAGCAACTCGATCTTCTCGGCAAAGAGCGAATCGTAGTCCTCCAGCTCGAGGCCGAAGAGCGGAAACGCCTCGATGAAAGAGCCGCGGCCGGCGACAATTTCCGCCCGGCCCCGGGAAAGAAGATCGAGCGTGGCGAATTCCTGGAAGACCCGCACCGGGTCGGCCGCGCTGAGCACCGTGACCGCGCTGGTCAGGCGGATCCGCTTCGTCCGCGCGGCCGCGGCGCCAAGAATGACGGCCGGCGCGGAATCCAGGTATTCTTTCCGGTGATGTTCGCCGACGCCGAAGGCATCCAGGCCCACCTGGTCGGCCCGTTCAACCTGGTCGACCAGGTTGCCGAGCAGCCGGGAAGGATCGAGCTCCACGCCGCTGGAGTCAGGGGCATTCGCCGGGGCAAAGCTGTCGACGCCGATCTCGATCATGCCGTTCCTTTCACCGCAAAGAGGCCCGCAAATGCCGTCCGTTCGCGGACGAAGAGCACGGACCAGAGCGCGACCGCCACCACCGCGGGCGCGTAGCCGCTGGGGGCGAGGCAGGCATGGAAGAGGGCGATGTTGACCAGGATCGGCGCCAGGATGGCGAGCGCCAGCGGCACAAACCGATTCACCAGCAGCAAAAAGCCGGCCACGGCCTCGAGCGCGAAGACCACGCTCAAATAGTGGGACACAAACAACGCTCCGACGTATTGGCCGGCCAGGCCGGACGGAGGCGGCATGGGGATGAAGTGAAGAAAGCCGTTGAGGCCGAAGACCAGGAACAAAAGCCCCAGCAGGATGCGCGAGATCAGGATGGCTGTTTTCATGAGAGGAGAAGTTGAGAGTTTAACGATTACTGTTGGTTACACGACATATGTTGTGCATTAATAGATAAACGTCAAGTGTTGTTTTTCTTTGCATTGGCGGCCGCCCCTGATAACGTGGATCCATGCCTATTTCGGACTGCGAGGTTCGGGACCCGCGAATTCGGCGGACGCGCCAGTTGCTGCACCGCGCGCTGCGCACCCTGCTGCGAAGCCGCAGCTTCGACGAGCTGTCGGTCCAGGACATCGCCGACGAAGCCACGGTCAACCGCGCCACCTTTTACGATCATTACACCGACAAGTTCGCCTTGTTCGAAGCCATGGTGGCGGGCGAATTCCATCAGTTGCTCGAAGAGCGAAAGGTGCAGTTCAACGGCGAATGCGCTGCTTCCGCGGCTCCCGTCGTCCTGGCCGCCTGCGATTTTCTCGCCCGCTGCTCCCATTCGACCGGAGCGAACAAGGACCATAACGCTTTTGAAGCCCTGGCCGACGCCGCCATCGCGAACGCGATTCGCCGGGTGCTGATGGCTGGGATGAACCCGCGCCAACGCCGCGGGAAAATCCCCATCGAGATGGTCGCCAGTGCGGCCAGCAGCGCCCTCTACGGAGCCGTGAAGGAATGGCTCCATCTGCGCCGCCGGCCCCCGGCCGGGGAGATCGTGCCAGCCGTGGTCGAGCTGGTCGGGCCGATGCTCGCGCCGCTCTGCCGCGCGAACAAAGCGCACGGGTAGCGACGGGCGCAAAATGAAATGAACGGCGTGACAGAACCGCAGCACAAGCTTGATCACCCGATACCCTGTTCTAGTATGGACTTGAACGTTGGACGTTCGGTGTTGGCCGTTCGATGTTCACGGCGGCGTCTCCGCCGC
>Ga0210402_10000314_pt1 | contig 55535 bp, 60 predicted proteins | sample IncBWC7MmetaG_FD_161055 | JGI IMG/M metagenome (GOLD analysis project Ga0210402, IMG submission 161055) | Forest soil microbial communities from Barre Woods Harvard Forest LTER site, Petersham, Massachusetts, United States - Inc-BW-C-7-M | ecosystem: Environmental > Terrestrial > Soil >... | reverse complement strand
CATGCTGGCGCGCGGCGCGAAATGGGATCCAGCCAAGCACGCCGTCGCCTAACTCACTGTCGGCGCCTCGCCGACAACAGTACAGTTGCTCCGCTCCGCGCTTCGCGCTCCGGTCGAGACGACGGAAAACATACGGTGCAGGCAATGAGCATCAGACGCCTTTCTGCCGACGGGGAGCGAACAGCAGCAGGAAGATGACGACCAGGAACGGCGTGAAGATCAGCGACACCACGAAGGTGCCCCAGTAGCCGAGCCGCGTATTGCGTCCGAAATAGGCGGCGAGCGCGCAAACCACGACATAGAGCACCGGCCAGAGATATCCGGTCATGGCGTCCTCCTATTTGGGCGAATGTTGAGGAGCGTCGGCGGCGGCGCCATCGCTCGGCTGGGGGGCTCTCCCGGCGTTGGGAAAGATCGGCGGCAGAGTATTGAAGTCGGGTAGCGGCGAGGCGGTTCCCGGCACCGGCGGCACCGGCTCGGGCGACGCCGGCAGGCGGCCGAACTCGCTGCCCAGGATCAGCGGCATCTGGTCCTTCTGCCCGCCGACGATGACGATCTTGCTGTTGGGCGACTTGGCGATCTCCACGGTCGCCTCGATGCCGCGCCACGTCAGCAGCTTGTCGGTGAGCGAATCCTGCAGTATCGAGTAGAAGTTGCGCAACCCGATCGCCTGGATGCGCAGGCGTTCGGCTTCCTGCCGTTGCGCAGACAGGCGGAACTGGTAGGACGCCGCAATCTGCTCCTCGTTGAGCTTGCGCTGGATGGCGTCGACGATGTCGGTGGGGAGCTCGATGCGCCGCACGATGACGTCGTGATACTCGAAGAACCGCGCTTCGGCGCTGGTCTGCAGCATCTCCATCAGGCGCTCGTAGAGATCCTTGTAGTCCACCGTGTAGAGCTCGTGCGAATTGTAGCGCGAGATCAGGAGGCGGACCGCGCCCGTCGCGATCGGCTTGACAAACTGGTCGGCGTAGTCGGTACCGAGCTCGACCAGGATGTGGCCGACCTGCGGCCGCCTGAGCCTGAAGATGATCGTCGCCTCGACCTTGATCGGCATGCCCTCCTGGCTGAAGGCGTCGACGTGGAAGGGCAGCGCCTGCCAGCGCGCGTCGAAGATGTACATCCGGTTCCACGGCAGCTTGAGGGCCAGCCCCTCGGGATAGACGGTGTCCGTCACGGTGCCGCCGGACAGCAGGCTGTAGAGCACGCCGACATGGCCCGGCGGGATGCGCAGGATGATGGCGTGCCACAGCAGCAGCAGCGCCAGCCCGCCGGCCAGCAGGATACCGATCGCGATCGACAAGGCGCGGTTGCCCTGTGCGGCGCGGCGAAGGTCGCTCGTATTGATGCTCACCGCTTGGTGCCCCCTGGTTCGAAACGACCGTCCTGCATGACGATCACCCGGTCGCCGATGTCAAAATAGCGCTCGTCGTGGCTGACGACGATCAGTGTCTTGCCGCGCGCCTTGAGCGCCGGCAGGAATTCCTTGTAGTAGCGCTGCCGGAACATCGGGTCCTGGTCGGCGCTGAGCTCGTCGAGCACGTAGATCGGCCGGTCCTCGATCAGGGCCACCACCAGGGCCAGCCGCTTGCGCTGGCCGGTCGACAGCTCGACGTTGGTGAAGCGCCCGTCGACATAGGCGGTCTTGTCGGCCAGGCCGACATCGGCCAGCAGCCGGCGGACATGCTCCGGATCGACGCCTTCCATGCCATAGAGCCGATCGAACAGGTGGAAGTCGGCGTAGACCGCCGAGAACAGGTTGCGGTAGCGCGGCGCGTTGTTGGCGTCGACCAGCACGCCGTCCCACAGGATGACGCCGGCCTCCGCCCGGTAGAGCTGGGTCAGCACGCGGGTCAGCGTCGACTTGCCGCTGCCGTTGCCGCCCACCACGAAGATGGTTTCGCCCGGCTTTATATCGAGGTCGCAGGGGCCGAGCGTGAACGAGGCCGCACCGTCCAGCCCACGGTGTGAATAGACGATGCCGTCGAGCTCGATGCTCCGGAAGGAGGTCGGCGGATCGGCCACGAATTCGCGCGGCTCGCCGGCGGCCCGCACCAGGCTGGCTTCGAGCGCGTCGAGGTTGTCGAGCGCCAGCCCGACCTTGGCCAACAGCGGCAGCGCCCGGGTCACCGCCTCGACCGTGGTGAACATGAAGATCACCACGTAGACCACCTTCATCGCCGTGCGGGCGTCGTCGAGGTGCTGCGGCAGGATGAAGACCGCGGAGCCCAGCAGGGTGTAGAACACGGTGTAGGAGACGGTCAGCCCGCCGTTGAAGCGGCGCGCGGCGATGACCTTCTTGAGCTCGGCCTCCTGCGAGGCCGGCTGCAGATGGTCCTTCTCCAGCGCCTCGCCGCGAGCACTGTGCAGCTTGATCTCCTTGAAGCCGTAGAGCAGGTGGCTCAGCAGCTCGAAAAAGCGCCCCTCCGCCGACATGGCGTCGACCAGCGCGCCGCGGCTGTTGCGCTGGCTGAAATTGTAGAAATAGACCCAGGCACAGAGCAGCACGACGATCACGGCGAACGACAGCAGCGACAGCGCCGCGACGTAGACCGCCGCCAACAGCAGCGCCACCAGCGTGGTCATTGAATAGGTGATCATGCCGGCCGACGACGAGATGACCGTCGTTTCGCGGGCAACGGTGTCGTAGACCTTGACCGTTCCGATGCGCTCGATGCCGTCGAGCTCGCTGCGCCGGATCAGGCTGGCGATGCGCGCCCGCACGCGCTCGATCATGCGCTCGCTCAGCACCGCCGTGAGGTTGAGCGAATAGATCTGCATGCTGATCGCCGTGACGCCGCACATCATGAACAGGACCAGGTTGCCCCAGTCGAGCGACATGTCAGCCGGAAGGTCGGCGACGGTGTTGACGATGGTCATCATCAGGGCCATCGCGGCGCCGCCCAGCACGACGCTCGCCACCAGACGCCAGCGAACCTCTCCCGCTTCCGACAGCAACAGCCGGATGAACTTCATCCTGATCCCCCGCTCGCGCACTATAGGCGGCGGCGGGCCCTTGCAAAGGCCCGGCGCCGCACACGCAACTTCTGACAGTGCCTGTGACGCAATTTGGGCTTTCCCGGTTGGTGCAGATAAGGCAGACTTTGCTTGTGGTTGTGCGTCGGCGCAGGCGGCGACGGATGACTGGGCCGTTCTTCGGAGCGGCACGGGGAGCTACCCGCCGGCGAGGAGTACGCCATGAGTGACATGATCGAACCGCAGGAAATCGAACCCGCGAAGCTGGACGACGAGCTCTCCGACGAAGCTCTTGACCGCGAGACGGGCAATGGCGCCCCGCTCTGTTGCGTGAGCACCAGGCGCTGAGACCGGACGTTCTTGCCCTCCGTCAGGCGGAACGCCTGACCGAGGAAATCAAGCAGCAGGAAAACCAAGCGGCGGAGTTCGTCGATGAACTCTCCGACGAGGCCCTCGACCGCCCGGCGGGCGAGCTCGCCATGGCGTGCCATCAGACCGCCATGACAGCGATGGTGAAAACATGAAGGACGCGATCGAGCTACAGAAGGCAGAAGCGATGGAGTTCGATGACGAACTGCACGACGAAGCCATCGACCAGCCCTCGGCCGGTCGTTTCTGCAGTCTTTGCATAATGTCGTCGACCTAGAGGAGCCGACAGCGCGCCCCTCAAATCACCGTCGACGAGTCAGGAGGATCGCGTGACTGAAGCGATCGAACAGCAAGAGCAGGATGAAGCGGCGTTGGACGACGAGCTTTCCGACGAAGCCCTCGACCGCCCGGCCTTGGCCGCCGCCACGTTTTCCTCGGTCCATTGAAGATGAGTGCCATGACCGCGGAGATCGAGTCGCGGCGAAGTGAAGGGGCGGAGTTCGACGACGAACTTTCCGACGAATCGCTCGACCGGCCGCCGGCCGGTTGCGCGCTCATTTGCATGGGGGTGTGCGGCAGCGAGTGAGGCCGGCGTCGTTTCCACTGTGAGGAGAAAGGCCGTGAATGACAAGAAAGCCATGAACGACGAGATTGAGCGCCAGGAAATCCCGGCCGTCGAGTTCGCCGACGAACTCGTCGACGAAGCCCTGGACCGCACGAACGAGCGCTGCCACTGCGTCGGCGGCACCCATTATTGTGTGTAGCCTTTGCACCTCATCAGGAGAAGAGCGATGACCGAGAAGATCGAGCAGCAAGAGCAGGACACGTCTGAGTTCGCCGACGAGCTCTCCGACGAAGCCCTCGACCGGACGACCGGCAATGGCGCCCCGTTCTGCTGTGCGTTTTGCCAGAGTTGAAGCTGGGCCTTCGTGCCCGCTGGCGGAGATGAAGCATGACCGAGAGAATTGAAGAGCAGGAGGCGAAGGAGTTCGGCGACGAACTTTGCGACGAAGCTCTCGACCGTCCGACAGACGATTCCATTCCCTTTACCGTGGGCTCGACCCACGCCGGATAAGGTCGTGCTCGCTCTGCATACCAGGAGAAAAGCATGATCGAAAAGATCGAGCAGGAGGACGCGATGGAAGCGGCGGCGCTCGCCGACGAGCTTTCCGACGAGGCCCTCGACCGGCCGACTGGAACGCTCGCCGAGTTCAGTTGTTTCTGCGGCAATCCCTGAGGCTTGTCCGCCGCCTCTACTTGCAGGAGGAAAAGCATGACCGACAAGATCGAGCGGCAGGAAGTCGAAGAACGGGCGGCGGAGTTCGGCGAGGAGCTCTCCGACGAAGCGCTCGACCGCCCACCTATCGTCGCGTGGACCTCGTGCTCTCACCAGGTCCTCGGTCCGAAAAAGACGGGCGTTGCGCCAAAGAAGGCGCAAAAGCCTGAGCCGATAAGATCGCCCGGGGCCACGCGCCACCGGATGTGGTTTAGCCGAAGGAGAGGATCCGATGAGTGATGCGACGGCTGTGACGGACGAGCCCGTCGGCAAAGACGGCCCGGAGGTGATCCGCGACGTTGCCGACCAGATCATCAAGCGGCATTCCATCTACGGCGCACTGGGTGGCTTGCTGCCGCTGCCGGTGTTTGACGTGGCGGTGATCGTCGGCGTTCAGATCAAGATGATCTCCGACCTGTGCGAGATCTACGGCCAGGCCTTTTCCAAGCAGATCGTGAAGGCCTATGTCGTGTCGCTGATCGGCGGCGTCTTGCCGGTGAGCGGCGTCTCGGTCGCGATCGGCTCGGCGGTGAAGAGCATTCCCGGCATCGGCTCGTTGTTCGGCATGCTGGTCGTCCCGGGCGTTGCCGCCGCCTCGACCTGGGCGGTCGGCAAGGTGTTCGCCTGGCACTTCGAGCAGGGCGGCACGCTCGCCAATTTCGATGTCGAGGCGGCGCGCCCGCGCTTCCAGCGTGAATTCGCAGCGGCCCGCGGCCGGGCCAAGCCGGCCGCCGCCGACGCTGCCATCTAGGGTGGAGGAGAAAGTCATGACCGACGAGATCAATACCGAACCGCAGCGGGCAGAAGTGGACTTCGACGATGAGCTCCGCGACGAGGCCCTCGACCGCCCGGCCGAGACCGCCAGTTGCGCCCATGGCTTTACCCGCGGTGGCGGCGCCACGCCGGCATAGCAGCCGGCAACCGAGGCGACCGACGTCAGTTGCCGGTATTGCAGGGATCATGAGGCCCGGGAGCGGACCATGAGCGACAGGATCGAACGGCAGAAGATCGAGGCGGATGCGTTCGACGACGAACTCTCCGACGAAGCGCTCGACCGTCCGGCGGAGACCGCGAGTTCCTCCAGTTGCTTTACCGCCGGCCGACCGTGCACCTCCTGCTTCGTGGAATGATCCGGTAGATCGATCGGCTGGCGGTTCGTCGCAATCGGCCGGCCATCGCTCGACGCCGTCCCTGCATCGCGGCTAGTCTCGGTCTTTCGGAAGGAAGACCATGACCCGATTCACGCCCGATCTGCTGGCCGACGAGCAGGCTGAGCTCAGCGCCATTCGCCGCGACATCCATCGCCATCCCGAAACCGCCTTCGAGGAGCAGCGCACCTCACAGATCGTGGCCGACAAGCTCACCTCGTGGGGCATCGAGGTGCATCGCGGGCTGGCCAAGACCGGCGTCGTTGGCACCTTGAAGGGCAAGCGCCCGGGCCAGAAGACGATCGGCCTGCGCGCCGACATGGATGCGCTGCACCTGCAGGAAAAGAACGACTTCGACTACGCCTCGGTCAACGCCAACAAGATGCATGCCTGCGGCCATGACGGCCACACGACGATGCTGCTGGGCGCGGCCAAGCACCTGGCGGCGGCGCCCGACTTCGCCGGCACCATCCACTTCATCTTCCAGCCTGCCGAGGAAGGCGAAGGCGGCGCGCGGGTGATGATCGAGGAGGGCCTGTTCGACAAGTTCAACTGCGACACCGTCTATGGCATGCACAATATGCCGGGCATCCCGGCCGGCCGCTTCGCCATCCGTTCCGGCCCGATGCTGGCGGCGTCCGACAGCTGGCAGGTCAAGTTCAAGGGCACCGGCGGCCACGGCGCGATGCCCCACCAGGGCACCGATCCGACCTTCGTCGCCGGGCAGTTCATCGTCGCGGTCCAGGGCATCGTCGGCCGCAACGTGCCGCCTACCCAGGCGGCCGTGCTGAGCGTCGGCCATCTCCAGGCCGGCACCTTCGGTTCGCCCAACGTCATTCCTTCGGAGGTGCTGATCCGCGGCACCGCGCGGAGTTTCTCGCGCGACGTTCGCGACCTGCTGCAGCGCCGGCTGGGCGAGGTGGCGGTGGGCATCGCCCAGTCGGGTGGCTGCGAAGCCGACTACCAGTATTTCCGACGCTATCCGTCGCTGGTCAATTCGATCGAGCAGACGACGCTCGCCGTCGAAGCCGCGGCGCTCACAGTGGGCCGCGAGAATGTCGAGCCCAACACGCCGCCGATCACCGGCGCCGAGGATTTCGCCTTCATGCTGGAGAAGAAGCCCGGCGCCTACATCATGATCGGCAATGGCGGCGGCGAGGAGGGCGGCTGCCATCACGTGCATTCGCCGCTCTACGATTTCAACGACGCTATCCTGACGACCGGCGCCGCCTACTGGGTGAACCTGGTGCAGCTCGAGCTGGGCGACGCCGCTTAGTCGGCAGAACTCAGGTGTGGAAGTCGAACGTCCAGTCGGCGCCGGCAATGTCCCAGCTCCAGCCATCGTGCAGGTGAACGATGGGGTGGGAATCGGCGCCGAAGTCGACGGCCGTCGCGATCTCCGGCGCCGGCTCCGAGGCTGGCAGCATTAATCCGTCGGAGAGGGCCGCTAGCACGACCAGCGGATCTTCGCCCGGCAATGCGGTGAGGGCCGCCTGCGATTCGTCGCGAACGACACTATCGATATGCAGGTCGCCCGGTTCGCCGAACAGGCGATCGAGCGGCGCGCCGTACGGCGCCTCGTCGAAGCAGGTTTCGGCCCACCTGGATTCGCGCGCCTGGGATTCGGGCGTCTGATAGATCGGCAGTTCGGGACGGTCGAATTGGACCAGATCGGCGCCGACGATGAAGGTCGTATCGGCAGCCGAGCTCTCGGAGGGGACCGAATGGCTCATGGATCAATGACTTTCGTTCTTAAGAACTGAAATATTGCTTCAAGTATACTGAATAAATCATTGAGAATAAAGAGAGAACGTTCGCTCTCTGGAATTATCTTTGAATCGCAAAGACTTGGGTTCGCCGGGCCGCTGGCCTAGGGTGCCGCGGCACACACATTCCTAAAAGTTCGGGGGCGGCGATGAACGGAGCGGAAAGTCTGGTTCGGACCTTGGTGAAGGGCGGCGTCGAAGTCTGCTTCGCCAATCCCGGCACCTCGGAAATGCATTTTGTCGGCGCGCTCGATCGGGTCGAGGGCATGCGCTGCGTGCTCGGCCTGTTCGAAGGCGTGTGCAGCGGCGCGGCCGACGGCTACTACCGCATGACCGACAAGCCGGCCTCGACCTTGCTGCATCTCGGCCCCGGTCTCGCCAACGCCGCCGCCAACCTGCACAACGCCAAGAAGGCGGGCTCGGGCATCGTCAATATCGTGGGCGAGCACGCGCTCTATCACATCAAGTACGACACGCCGCTCACCGCCGACATCGAAGGCATCGCGCGGCCGTTCTCGCATTGGGTCAAGACCTCGCCCACCGCCAAGACCGTGGCGACCGACGGGGCCGCCGCCATCCAGGCCGCGCGCGTGGCGCCCGGCCAGATCGCCACCCTGATTCTTCCTGCCGACACCGCATGGACCGAAGCCGAAGGTGCCGCCGAGACGCCCGAGACGCCGCCGCCGCAGAAGCCCGCCAACGAGGCGGTGGTCGCGGCAGCCAAGGCGCTGAAGAGCGGCCAGACGTCGATGCTGTTCATCGGTGGCCGCGCCTTGCGTGCGCGCGGCCTCGAGCTCGCCGGCAAGATCGCCGCCAAGACCGGCTGCAAGGTGCAGGGCGCCGGCGGAACGGCGCGTATCGAGCGCGGCGCCGGCCGCGTGCCGGTGCTGCGCCTGCACTTCGTGATCGAGAACGCCCAGGCGCAGCTCAAGGGCACCAAGCAGATGGTGCTGTGCGGCGCCAAGGCGCCCTATGCCTTCTTCGCCTATCCCGGCAAGCCCAGCGTGCTGTCGCCCGAGGATTGCGAGATCTCGACGCTCTGCCCGGTCGACGGCGATCCGCTGGCCTCGCTCGAGGCGCTGGCGGCCGAGCTCGGCGCCTTGAATGAAAAACCGGCGGGCGTTGCCCAGCCGAGCCGGCCGGACCGTCCGACCGGCAAGTTCACGCTCGATGGCCTGGGCCAGGCGCTCGGTGCGACGATGCCCGAGGGCGCGATCGTGGTCGACGAATCGGTGACGACGGGCCGCGGCTTCTTCCCCTACAGCGCCGGCGCCCCGCCGCACGACTGGCTGAACAACATGGGCGGCTCGATCGGCTTCGGCGCGCCCGTCGCCGTGGGCGCCGCCGTCGCCTGTCCCGACCGCAAGGTCATCTGCATGATCGGCGACGGCAGCGCGATGTACACCATCCAGGCATTGTGGACGATGGCGCGCGAGAATCTCGATGTCTGCGTCATGATCTTCTCCAACCGCTCCTACAACATCCTCTACAGCCAGCTCGCCGATGTCGGCGCCGCCAATCCCGGCCCGCGCGCCATCGACATGTTGACGCTCGACCGTCCGACGCTCGACTTCTCGATGATGTCCAAGAGCATGGGCGTGCCGGGCGGCAAGGCGAGCAATCTCGAGGAGCTCACCAAGCAGCTCACCTACGCCATGTCGCAAAAGGGTCCGTACCTGATCGACGTGATCATGTAGGCCTCACGCTTATGGATGAAGCCCGTCGCCGCACGCTGCACGGTCGTCGTCGGGGCAAGAAACTGCGGGCCGGGCAGCAGTCGCTGCTCGATACGCTGCTGCCCCGTCTTTTGCTGGCGCTGCCGGCAGATCCGGCCAAGAAGATCGATCTCGCCCAGGCCTTCGGCGGTACGCTGCCAGCCGACGGCGTGTGGCTGGAGGTTGGCTTCGGCGCGGGCGAGCACCTCGTCTGGCAGGCCGAGCAGCATCCGCGTGTCGGGCTGATCGGCTGCGAGCCCTATCTCAACGGCGTCGCCAAGTGCCTGGCGCATATCGAGCGCGCGGGCGTCGGCAACGTGCGGCTGTTCACCGACGACGCGCGCCTCGTGATGGCCAACCTGCCGCCCCGCTCGCTATCGCGCGTCTTCGTGCTGTTTCCCGATCCGTGGCCCAAGACCCGCCATCACAAGCGGCGCTTCGTGCAGCGCGAGACCCTCGAGGTCCTGGCGGGCCTGATGCTTGCCGGCGCGGAGCTTCGGCTGGCGACCGACGATCCGAGCTATCTGCCCTGGATGGTCGAACACGCCTGCAGCCATCCGGCCTTCGAATGGCTGGCCGAACGCCCCGCAGACTGGCGCGGCCGGCCGGCGGACTGGCCGGCGACGCGCTACGAGAAAAAAAAGTTGGCCGGAAAGCCTGTCTTCCTGCGGCTGCGCCGGCGCTAGGAGCCACCATATATAGGGGGCACCCCGGACCACCCCATAAGGGGTGCGGGATTCCCTTGCCAGTTGAAGGGACTGCGACTATATCCGCGCCATCCTCATCGGGTTCGCGGGACGGACCAAAGAAAAAGAGTGGGCCGAAAACCCGCTCTTTTCATTTGTGAAACGCCCCGCCGGCCCAAAACGTCGAGAAAACAGGCCCGCGTGACCGAATTGCTGCGTCGAATCGAAGACATCGTCGCCCCGACCATCGTCGGCATGGGCTACGAGATGGTTCGCGTCGCCATGAGCAAGGGCGGCACCCTGCAGATCATGATCGAACCGGCCGACGGCCGGCCGATGGATGTCGAAGGCTGTGCCACCGTCGCCCGTGCCCTGTCGGCCGTGCTCGACGTCGAGGATCCGATCCCCAGTTCCTACACGCTGGAAGTCAGCTCGCCCGGCATCGACCGGCCGCTGACCCGGCCCAAGGACTATGCCCGCTGGGCGGGCCACCTTGCCCGGCTGGAGACCACCGAACCGATCGCGGGCCGCCGCCGCTTCAAGGGCACGCTGCTCGGACTCGAGGGCGATATCGTGAGACTGCGCCTCGATGACGGCCAGGAGACCGAAGTACCGCTGTCGGCCGTCACCCGGGCCAAGCTCGAGATGACCGACGCGTTGATCGAAGAACACCGGCTCGCCCAGCAGGGCACGGCTCAAGCTCATTAGTCGAATCGCAAGAGAGGAACATAGCATGGCAACGACTGCCGATATCCCGCGCCTGGAGATGCTGCAGGTGGCCGACATGGTCGCCCGCGAGAAGGGCATCGAGCGCGAGGAAGTGCTCGAGGCGATGGAGCAGGCCATCCAGAAGGCCGGCCGCGCCAAGTACGGGCTCGAGCACGACATCCGCGCCGAGATCGACCGCAAGTCGGGCGAGATCAAGCTGCTGCGCTACATGCAGGTGGCCGACCCGGTCGAGAACGAGAACACGCAGGTCCCGCTGGTCGAAGCGCAGCGCCGCAATCCCGAAGCGCAGGTCGGCGACTTTCTGACCGATGAGCTGCCGCCGATCGATTTCGGCAGGGTCGCCGCGCAGACCGCCAAGCAGGTCATCACCCAGCGCATGCGCGAAAGCGAGCGCAAGCGGCAGTACGAGGAGTTCAAGGATCGCGTCGGCGAGATCGTCTCGGGCGTGGTCAAGAGGGTCGACTACGGCAACATCACCGTCGACCTGCAGCGTGCCGAAGGCGTGATCCGCCGCGACGAGACGATCCCCCGCGAGTCGCTGCGCGTGAACGACCGCGTACGCGCCTACATCTTCGACGTGCGCGAGGAGCCGCGCGGCCCGCAGATCTTCCTGTCGCGCAGCCATCCGCAGTTCATGGCCAAGCTGTTCATGCAGGAAGTGCCGGAAATCTACGACAACATCATCGAAATCAAGGCCGTGGCGCGCGACCCGGGCAGCCGCGCCAAGATCGCCGTGCTGAGCCACGACAGCTCGATCGACCCGATCGGCGCCTGCGTCGGCATGCGCGGCAGTCGCGTGCAGGCTGTCGTGCAGGAGCTGCAGGGCGAGAAGGTCGACATCATCCCATGGTCGAACGACACCGCGAACTTCATCGTCAACGCGCTGGCGCCGGCCGAGGTCAGCAAGGTGCTGATGGACGAGGAGAAGCACAAGACCGAGGTGGTCGTGCCCGACGACCAGCTCAGCCTCGCCATCGGCCGCCGCGGCCAGAACGTCAAGCTCGCCTCCCAGCTCACCAGCTGGGAGATCGACATCATGACCGAGACCGAGGAGAGCGAGCGCCGCCAGAAGGAGACGCGCGAGCGCACCGAGCTGTTCAAGGCCACCCTTGATGTCGACGACGTGATCGCCCATCTGTTGGTGGCCGAAGGCTACGGCGCGGTCGAGGACATCGCCGATTCCGCGGTCGAGGACCTGGCCGGCGTCGAGGGCTTCGACGAGGAGATTGCCACCGAACTGCAGCGCCGCGCCCGCGAATATATCGAAAAGCGCGACGCCGAGCTCGCCACCCGGCTCGAAGAACTGGGCATGGACGAGGATGTGCGCGCGACCGAGGGCCTCAACCTGTCGATGCTGGTGGCGCTGGGCGAGAAGGGCGTGAAGACGCGCGACGACCTGGCCGATCTCGCCTCCGACGAGTTGCGCGAGATCGTGGGCGAGAGCGCGATGGATAACGATACCGCCAACGCCATCATCATGAAGGCCCGCGAGCACTGGTTCGCGGCCGAGGACGCCGCGGCCGCGGAAGCGGCCAAGGCCTAGAACGGAGAACGACGCCCTTGGCTTTTGCCGCCGCCATGACCCAGATCGAACCCACGGCGCCCGCCGTCACCGGTCCGCTGCGCACCTGCATCGCGACCGGCGAGGAGGGCGCGCCGGAGCGGATGATCCGCTTCGTCGTCGGGCCGCAGGGCGAGGTCGTGCCCGACCTGGCGCGGCGGCTGCCGGGGCGCGGCATGTGGGTGCGGGCCGAGCGTGCCGCGGTCGAGCATGCCGTGGCGAAGAACCTGTTCGCCAGGTCGGCCAGACGAGCGGCAGGGGCGGGCGTGAAGCCCGCGGCCGACCTGCCCGAGCGGGTCGAGCGGCTGCTGCTGGAACGGGCGCTCAGCGATCTCGGCCGGGCGCGCCGGGCCGGGCGGGCGGTGGCGGGCTTCGTCAAGGTCGAGCAGATGATCGGCCGGCAGCGGGCCGGCCTGTTGATCGTGGCCGACCAGGCCCAGGGCGACGGGTTGGGCAAGCTCCAGGCGAGCGGCCTGCCGATCGCCCGTCTGGGCGACGCGACGGCGCTGGGCGGCATCTTCGGCCGCGAGCAGACGGTCTATGCAGCAGTCGCCCGCGACGATGCGGGCGGTGAATTCATCGAGCGAATTGAGGTCGGGGCGGCGCGCTGGCGTGGCTACCGGCTGAACAGCACCGGTTGACGCGCCGGAGCGGACCAAGGACAACAGGCGATATGACGGAACAAAAAGAAGAGACCAAGCCGAGCAAGCCGCTCACCCTCTCGACCACGGCCCGCGCGGGCACGGCGGCCAAGAGCAGTGACGCGACGCAGGTGCGCCAGAAATTCTCGCACGGGCGGACGCGGGCGGTGACGGTCGAGGTCAAGAAACCGGTCAAGCGCGCCGGCGGCAGCGCCACGCCTGCGGCTTCCTCGCCTGCCGCGGCTGCCGAGGCACCGGCTGCGGCACCGACTGCCCGTACCCTGAAGCTGGGCGGCGCGGCGGCGCCGGCGGCGCGGGCGCCCCTTTCGGCGCGTTCGACTGCCGGCGACGGCACCGGCGTCCGCAGCCTCGTGCTGCGCACGCTCACCGAAGAAGAAAAGGAAGCCCGCACGCGGGCCCTGGTCGACGCCAACCGCGACGCCGAAGCCGCGCGCCAGCGCGCCGCCCAGGACTCGGCCCGCCGGGCCGTCGAGGACGAGGCCCGCAAGAAGGCCGACGAAGAGCACAAGAAGCGTCTGGCCGAGGAAGAGGCGCGCAAGAAGATCGAGGAAGAGGTCAAGCGCAAGGCCGACGCGCTGGTCCAGAAGCGTCTCGACCAGGCCGCTACGGCTGCGCCCACGACGACGGCCGCGCGCCAGGCCCAGGAAATCGGCACCGGCACGCCGGCGCCCGCCGCTCCGGCTCCGATCCGGCGCCCGCCGATCGCGCCCGGCGTGGCGCAGACCGCCGATGCGGCGCTGCGCCGGCCGCCGATGCGGCCCGCCATCAACAAGCGCCTGCCGCAGCCGCCGGGTGCGCGCCGCGAGGTGCCCAAGCGCCGTTCCGACAAGATCGACGTCGGCCGCGCGGTCGAGGGCGAGAACGACTTCCGCAGCCGGTCCGCCGCGCAGATGCGCCGCCGGCTGGAGCGCGATCGCCGCCGCGAGCATGCCGACGACGCGCCGCAGCAGAAGGTCTATCGCGAGGTCACGATCCCCGAGACCATCACGGTCCAGGAACTCGCCTCGCGCATGTCCGAGCGCGGCGCCGACGTCATCAAGACGCTGATGCGCATGGGCGTGATGGCGACCATCAACCAGGCGATCGACCCCGACACCGCCGAGCTGGTCGTGACGGAAATGGGCCATCGGCCCAAGCGCGTCGCCGAGGGCGATGTCGAGACCGGCCTCGCCGAGACGGCGGACGCGCCGGAAACGCTGACGCCGCGGCCGCCGGTGGTCACGATCATGGGCCATGTCGACCACGGCAAGACCTCGCTGCTCGATGCCTTGCGCGCGACCGACGTGGCGGCGCACGAGGCGGGCGGCATCACCCAGCATATCGGCGCCTACCAGGTGAGCCTGCCGTCGGGCCAGAGGATCACCTTCCTCGACACGCCGGGCCACGAAGCCTTCACCGCCATGCGCGCCCGCGGCGCCAAGGTGACGGACATCGTCGTCCTGGTGGTGGCGGCCGACGACGGCGTCATGCCGCAGACCAAGGAGGCGATCGCCCACGCCAAGGCTGCGGGCGTGCCGATGATCATCGCCATCAACAAGATGGACAAGGCCGGGGCCGACCCGAGCCGGGTCCGCACCGAGCTGCTGCAGGACGAGGTCCAGGTCGAGCAGCTGGGCGGCGACGTCCAGTCGATCGAGGTGTCGGCCACCAAGAAGACCAACCTCGACAAGCTCGAAGAGGCGATCCTGCTGCAGTCCGAGGTGCTCGAGCTCAAGGCCAATCCGGATCGCCCGGCCGATGGCGTCGTGATCGAGGCGCAGCTCGATCCGGGCCGCGGCTCGGTGGCGACCGTCCTGGTGCAGCGCGGCACGCTCAAGGTCGGTGACGTGCTGGTGGCCGGCGCCGTGTGGGGCCGCGTGCGGCGCCTGATGGACGACCGCGGCAACGCGGTGCAGAGCGCGGGACCGGCCGTTCCGGTCGAGATCCTGGGTCTCGACGGCACGCCGCACGCGGGCGACGAGTTCCACGTGGTCGAGAGCGAGGCGCGCGCCCGCGAGATCGCCGACTTCCGCGCCCGCCGCGACCGTCAGGCCCAGCTTGCCCGGGCCGCGGGCGGCCGCGGCACCCTCGAGGAGATGATCAAGGGCATCCGCGAGGGCACGGCCAAGGAGCTGCCGGTGCTGATCAAGGCCGACGTGCAGGGCTCGGCGGAAGCGCTGGCCGGTGCGTTGCAACGGCTTTCCACCGACAAGGTGGCGACCCGCGTGGTCTATAGCGGCGTCGGCGGCATCAGCGAGGCCGACCTGACGCTCGCCAAGGCGTCGGGCGCGCTGATCATCGGCTTCAACGTGCGCGCCAATCCGCAGGCGCGCGAGATCGCCAAGCGCGACAAGGTCGACATTCGCTACTACAGCATCATCTACAAGGTCACCGAGGACATTCAGGCCCTGATGATCGGTCTGCTCGAGCCGACCTACAAGGAGACCTTCCTCGGCAACGCGCAGATCCGCGAAGTCTTCCGCATCACCAAGGTCGGCAACGTCGCCGGCTGCATGGTCACCGAAGGCATGGTCAAGCGCGGCGCCAAGGTCCGCCTGCTGCGCGACAACGTGGTGATCCACGAAGGCACGCTGAAGACGCTGAAGCGCCACAAGGACGAGGTCCGTGAGGTCCAGCACGGCTTCGAGTGCGGCATGGCGTTCGACAACTACGACGACATCAAGGTCGGCGACGTGATCGAATGCTTCGACGTCGAGGAAGTCCAGTCGACCCTCTAGGGTCCCTGGACTTTCCGACAACTGAGGATATGGCGATGCCCCGACGTCGCACCTCCGAACGCGACAATCGCGGCCCCGGCCAGCGTCAGCTCCGTGTGGGCGAGGAGCTACGCCACCTTTTGGCCGAGCTGCTCGAGCGTGGTGACATGCGCGACCCCGACCTGCGTGGCGCTTCGATCACCGTTACCGCCGTCGATGTCAGCCCCGACTTGCGCAACGCCACCGCCTTCGTGATGCCGCTGGGCGGCCAGGACGAGCCGCGCCTGCTCGCCGCCATGCGCCGCGCCGCGCCCTGGTTCCGCGCCCGGGTCGGCGAGCGCGCCGGCCTGCGCTATGCGCCGGAGATCCGCTTCGAAATCGACCGCACGTTCGACGAGGCCGATCGCATCGGCAACTTGTTGCGCCGGCCCGACGTGGCGCGTGACATCAAGGACGAGTAGGCGCCGAAAGGCCCCGCGAGCGATGGGCCGGCGATGAGCCGCAGGAAGAAGGGCGAGAAAATCGACGGCTGGGTCGTGCTCGACAAGCCGGTCGGGCTGGGCTCGACGCCGGCCGTCAGCAAGGTGCGCCGCCTGTTCGGCGCACTGAAAGCCGGCCATGGCGGAACCCTCGATCCGCTGGCCAGCGGTGTGCTGCCGATCGCCTTGGGCGAGGCGACCAAGACCGTGCCCTTCGTCATGGACGGCCGCAAGGAATACCGCTTCACGCTCTGCTTCGGGCAGGCACGCTCGACGGAGGATGCCGAGGGCGAGGTCACCGCCACCAGCGACCTTCGGCCTACCGACGAGGCAATTCGAAGCGCCCTGGCGACCTTCATCGGCGACATCGAGCAGGTCCCGCCGGCCTTCTCGGCCCTCAAGATCGAGGGCAAACGCGCCTACGATCTGGCGCGCGCCAGCCAGCCGGTCGATCTCAAGCCCCGCCGTGTTCTCATCGACCGCCTGGCGCTTTTGGGTCGACCGGACACGGATCATGCAGATTTCGTGGTTTCCTGTGGCAAAGGCACCTACATCCGGTCGCTGGGCCGCGACCTGGCGCGCGCTTTGGGCACGGTCGGACACCTGTCGGCGCTGCGTCGGACGGCCGCCGGGCCGTTCCGGGAAGAGGCGGCCATTTCGCTTCCCAAACTGGAAGCCCTCGGGCATATTCCCGCGCTTCTCGGGGCCTTGGCCCCCGTCGCGACCGCGCTGGACGACATCCCGGCGCTGGCCCTGACGGAGGCCCAAGCGGACCGGCTGCGCCAAGGCCAGCCGGTGCTCTTGACCCGGGACGCACCGCCGTCCGGCGCCCTTCTACGCGCCGAGACCGGCAGCAGGCTGGTGGCGCTGGTCCGTTCGGACGGCGCTTCTTTGAAGCCGGTGCGCGTGTTCAACCTCTAGGTAAATGGAGATCCCGATGTCGATTACAGCCGCGCGCAAGGCGGAGTTGATCAAGTCGTATGCCCAGGGCAATGACGACACCGGCTCGCCGGAAGTCCAGGTCGCCATCCTGAGCGAACGCATTTCCAATCTCACCGAGCACTTCAAGGGCCACGCGAAGGATCATCATTCGCGCCGTGGCCTGCTCAAGATGGTCGGCCAACGCCGCCGTCTGCTCGACTATCTCAAGTCCAGGGACAGCAAGCGCTACGACTCTTTGATCGAGCGCCTGGGTCTCAGGCGTTGATTTCACGGCCCCGTCGTTTCGGCGGGGCCTTTTCGCGTCGCGTCGTCCGGTCCCCGTAGAAATTCGGTCGGCCGACGCGACTTCGCAGTAACCGGGAGGGCAGGGGCGAGAGCAAAGGCCCGACCCGGTCCTGCCGGCGCAAGGGCGCCGGCGGGCGGCAGTCGCCAGACGGGGGCGAAGGCCGTGTAGGAAAGGAAGATGGATATGAGTGATATGTTTCAAGTGTTCCGCAAGGAAGTGGAATGGGCGGGCCGCAAGCTCGTGCTCGAGACCGGCAAGATCGCGCGCCAGGCCGATGGCGCGGTGCTGGCGACCTACGGCGGCACCACGGTGCTGGCCGCCGTCGTGTTCGAGAAGAAGCCGAAGCCCGGCCTCGATTTCTTCCCGCTCACCGTGAACTACCAGGAGAAGGCGTTCGCCGCCGGCAAGATCCCGGGCGGCTTCTTCAAGCGTGAAGGCCGGCCCTCCGAGAAGGAAGTTTTGACCTCGCGCCTGATCGACCGTCCGATCCGTCCGCTGTTCCACGAGAGCTACCGCAACGAGACCCTGGTCGTGGCGACGACCTTGGCGCACGACCTAGAGAACGATCCCGACATCGTGGCGATGATCGCCACGTCGGCCGCGCTCACGATCAGCGGCGTGCCGTTCATGGGGCCGATTGGCGGCGCCCGCGTCGGCTACATCGACGGCAAGTTCGTCGTCAATCCGACCCTCGACCAGATCGAGCAGAGCATGCTCGACATCGTCGTCGCCGGCACCAAGGAAGGCGTGCTGATGGTCGAGTCCGAGGCCAAGGAGTTGCCCGAGGACGTCATGCTGAACGCCGTGATGGAGGGCCATCGTTCCTTCCAGCCGGTGATCGACGCCATCATCCAGCTCGCCGAGCATTGCGCCAAGGATCCGCTGCCGCTCACCGATCCGTCGGAAGCGTCCAAGACCGTGGCCGAAAAGCTCAAGACCGAGATGCGGGCCAGGCTGGCCGAGGCCTATGCCGAGACGCAGAAACTCGCCCGCCAGACCAAGGTCGGCGAGGTCAAGAGCGAAGCCAAGAAGCTGTTCGAGGGCAACGAAGAGGCGCTCGCCGCCTTCGGCGAGCAGTTCGGCAACCTCGAAGCCGACGTCGTGCGCAACGCCATCCTCGACACCGGCAAGCGCATCGACGGCCGCGACACCAAGACCGTCCGTCCGATCGTGGCCGAGGTTGGCGTGCTGCCGCGCGCCCATGGGTCGTCGCTGTTCACCCGCGGCGAGACGCAGGCGCTGGTCGTGGCCACGCTCGGCACCGGGCAGGACGAGCAGATCATCGATGCGCTCGAGGGCGAGTACCGCGAGCACTTCATGCTGCACTACAACTTCCCTCCCTACTCGGTGGGCGAAGTGCGCCGCATGGGTTCGCCCGGCCGCCGCGAGATCGGCCACGGCAAGCTCGCCTGGCGCGCGCTGCGCCCGATGCTGCCCAGCAAGGAGAAGTTCCCCTACACGATCCGCATCGTGTCGGAGATCACCGAGAGCAACGGCTCATCCTCGATGGCCTCGGTGTGCGGTGGCTCGCTGGCGCTGATGGATTCAGGCGTGCCGATGGATCGGCCGGTGGCCGGCATCGCCATGGGCCTGATCAAGGAAGGCGAGCGCTTCGCGGTGCTTTCGGACATCCTGGGCGACGAGGATCACCTGGGCGACATGGACTTCAAGGTCGCCGGCACCGAGCGCGGCATCACCTCGCTGCAGATGGACATCAAGATCACCTCGATCACCGAGGAGATCATGAAGGTCGCTCTCGGCCAGGCCAAGGACGGCCGCCTGCACATCCTGGGCGAGATGGCCAAGGGCCTGGGCGGGGCGCGCGAATCGGTCAGCCAGAACGCGCCGCGCATCACCCAGTTCACGATCCCGAAGGACAAGATCCGCGAAGTGATCGGCACCGGCGGCAAGGTGATCCGCGAGATCACCGAGACCACCGGCACCAAGATCGACATCGAGGACGACGGCACGATCAAGGTCGCGGCGGTCGACGCCAAGGCAGGCCAAGCCGCCATCGACTGGATCAAGGGCATCGTCGCCGAGCCGGAAGTGGGCGTGATCTACAGCGGCAAGGTCGTGAAGACCGTCGAGTTCGGCGCCTTCGTGAACTTCCTGGGCGCGCGCGATGGGCTGGTGCACATCTCCGAGCTGGCGCCGCGGCGCGTCGCCAAGGTGGGCGACGTGGTCAAGGAAGGCGACCAGGTGAAGGTCAAGGTCCTGGGTGTCGATGATCGCGGCAAGGTCCGCCTCTCGATGAAGGCGGTCGACCAGGAGACCGGCGAGGATATCTCGCAGAAGCCGCGCGAGGAGCAGCCCGCGCCGGCGGCCGAATAAGGCACCGAACGACAACGAGAACGGCGGCCATCTGGCCGCCGTTTTTGTTGGTAGACTGGGCCAAATGAAACCATCGATCCCGTCCCGCAGGGCCCTGATCGTCGCGGCTGGCGCCAGCCTGCTGCCGCTGCGCTCAAGCCTTGCCGCGGGGCTGGTTGCAACCCCGGCGCAGACCGAAGGCCCGTTCTATCCGACGTCCTTCCCGGCCGACATGGACAACGACCTCGTCCAGGTGCGCGGCCAGGCGGCTCAGGCGATCGGCACGGTGCTCCATCTCGAGGGCCGCGTGCTCGATCTCAACGGCCGGCCGGTCGAGGGTGCGCTGGTCGAGATCTGGCAGTGCGATGCGCAGGGCCTCTACGATCATCCGCGCCAGCCCGGCCGCGAGCGGCGCGATTCAGCCTTCCAGGGCTACGGCCGCCTCTTGGTGAAGGCCGACGGCCGCTACAGCTTCCGCACGCTGAAGCCGGTCGCCTATCCCGGTCGCGCGCCGCATATTCACTTCAAGGTCGCGACGGCGTCAGGCGGCCTGTTGACCAGCCAATTCTACGTTGCCGGCGAGCCTGGCAACGAGCGCGACGGGGTCTTTCGTGGCGCCGTCCGCGACCCGCGCCAACGCGAGCGCGTCGAGATGCGTCTGACTCCCGCACCCGGCCTCGAAGCCGGCGCGCTTGTGACGACAATGGATATCGTCGTCGGCTAGCGCTCTTGCCGGACCGCGGGCCTCCAGGCCCGCTCATATCATCGTAGCAACGAGGAAGATGCGGGCCTGGAGGCCCGCGGTCCGGCAAGAAGCCTATTCGCCGTTCTGGCCGTTCGCCCCGGCGGGCGGCATGCCGATGGCGTGGTAGCCGGCATCGACATAGTGCACGGTGCCGGTGACGCCCGCGCTGAGGTCGGACAGCAAATAGAGCGCCGCGCCGCCCACGTCGGTGAGCTCGATATTGCGGCGAAGCGGCGAGGCCTCGCGCGACACGCGGTAGACGTAGCGGGCGCTGCCGATCACCGCCCCGGCCAGGGTCCGCATCGGCCCCGGCGACAGGGCGTTCACCCGCACGCCCTGCGGGCCGAGGTCGGCCGCGAGATAACGCACGCTCGCCTCGAGGGCCGCCTTGGCCACCCCCATGACGTTGTACGACGGCATCACGCGGGCCGCGCCCTCGTAGGTGAGCGTAATCAGGCTGCCGCCTTCGGTCATCAGCGGCAGCGCGCGGCGAGCGATCTCGGTGAAGGAATAGCAGGAGATGGTGAGGCTGCGCTGGAAGTTGGCCTTGGTCGTGTCGACGTAACGGCCTTTCAGCTCCTCCTTGTCGGAGAAGGCGATGGCATGGACCACGAAGTCGAGCCGGCCCCAGTCCTGCTTCAGGCGGGCGAACAGGCGATCGAGGCTTTGCTCGTTCTCGACGTCGGCTTCCTCGACGATTCTGGATCCGAGCTTCTCGACCATCGGCAGTACGCGCTTGCCGAACGCCGCCCCTTGGTAGGTGAAGGCCATCTCGGCGCCCGCGGCGTGGAGGGCCTGGGCGATGCCCCAGGCAATCGAGCGCTCATTGGCCACGCCCATGATCAGCCCGCGCTTGCCAGCCATCACCCTGGGCACCTCCGGCAGGCTCATGGCCTTGGATGGCGTGTGCGCCGCCGGAGCCGTCGTTGCCGGACCGCCGCCGGACGCATCGGGGGCGGCGGAGAGGGGACGATCGTCGGGCATGTTCCCCCTCAGTGGTTGTAGCGCGAGAACACCAGGCAGGCGTTGGTGCCGCCGAAACCGAAGCTGTTCGACATCACGGTTTCCAGGCCGGCATTATCGATGCGCTGGCGCGCGATCGGATAGTCGCCGACGCCGGGATCGAGAGTCTCGATGTTGGCCGAGGCCGCGACGAAATCCTCTTTCAGCATCAGCAGCGAGTAGACCGCCTCATGGGCGCCGGTGGCGCCCTGGCTGTGGCCGGTCAGAGATTTGGTCGAGCTGACCGACGGCAGCTTGTTGTTGCCAAAGGCCGCGCGGATGGCGTCGAGCTCGGTGATGTCGCCCACCGGCGTGGAGGTGCCGTGGCTGTTGATGTAATCGACCGGCGCATTGCGCCGTGCCGCGCCGGGGAAGCCGTCCATGGCGAGCTTCATGCAGCGCACGGCACCCTCGCCGGACGGCGCCACCATGTCGGCGCCATCGGAGGTGGCGCCGTATCCGATGACCTCGGCGTAGATCTTGGCACCGCGCGCCTTGGCCACTTCGAGGTCCTCGAGCACCAGAATGCCGCCGCCGCCGGAGATCACGAAGCCGTCACGATCCTTGTCGTAAGCGCGGCTCGCCCGTTCGGGCGTGTCGTTGTACTTGGACGACATGGCGCCCATGGCGTCGAACAGCACCGACAGGGTCCAGTCGAGCTCCTCGCCGCCGCCCGCGAACATGCGGTCGGCCTTGCCGAGCTGGATGCATTCGACGGCGTTGCCGATGCAGTGTGCCGAGGTCGAGCAGGCCGAGCTGATCGAATAGCTGAGTCCCTTGATCTTGTAGGCAGTGGCGAGGTTGGCCGAGACCGTGCTCGACATCGCCTTCGGCACCATGAAGGGCCCGACCCTCTTGGGGCCCTTCTCCTTGGTGATCAGGGCGGCCTGCACGATTGCACCGGTGGTCGGCCCGCCGGAGCCCGCGACCACGCCGGTCCGTTCGTTCGAGATCTCGGCATCGCCGAGGCCGGCATCGGCGATCGCCTCCTTCATGGCGAGATAGGCGAAAGCTGCGCCATCGCCCATGAAACGGCGCAGCCGGCGGTCAACCAGCTCGTCGACATTGATCTTGAGGGTGCCGGCGACCTGGCTGCGGAAGCCGAGGTCGCGGTACTGGGGGACGAACTCGATGCCGGACTTGCCGTCGCGCAGCGAGCGCGTCACCTCCGCGGCATTGTTGCCGATCGACGAGACGACGCCCAGGCCGGTGACGACGACGCGCTTCATGTCAGCCGGCCGCCGCGGCGACGGCCGCATCCTGGACCAGCCCGACCTTCAGGCCGCTGACCTCGTAGATCTGCTGGCCGTCGGCCTGGACGACGCCGTCGGCGATGCCCAGCACGAGCTTGCGCAGCATCACGCGCTTGAGGTGAACATGGTAGGTGAGCTTGCGCACCGTCGGCACCACCATGCCGGTGAATTTGACCTCGCCAACGCCCAGCGCGCGGCCGCGGCCGGGCGCCTTCATCCAGCCCAGGAAGAAGCCGAGGAGCTGCCACAGCGCGTCGAGCGGCAGGCAGCCTGGCATCACCGGATCGCCCTTGAAATGGCAGGCGAAGAACCAGAGGTCAGGCTTCACGTCGAGCTCGGCCACGACCTCCCCCTTGCCATAGCGGCCGCCCTTGTCATCGATCTTCACGATGCGATCGAACATCAGCATTGGCGGTAACGGCAGCTGCGCGTTCCCCGGCCCGAACAGGCGCCCTTTGGCGCATTCGATCAGGTCCTCGAAGGTATAACTGTGCTTCTGCTCGCTCACCTTTCACCGTCCCGCGGGCCATCCGAACTGGATTCGGCGGCAGAATAGGGATGCCCGACGCCCAGCGCAAACCGGCGAATCGGGCCGACAGGGCCTTTTCACGAGCCGTCCTACTGCTTACATATGGGCCCTGCGATGTCCGGAACCAGCCCCGATTTCACCGCCCGCCTGCGCGCGGTCGGCTTGCGTCCAACGCGCCAGCGGGTGGCGTTGGCGCGCCTGCTGTTCGAGGGCGAGCATCGCCATGTCACGGCCGAAGGCCTGCATGCCGAAGTCCGCGCGACGCGCCTGCCGGTCTCGCTGGCCACGGTCTACAACGCCCTCAACCAGTTCCGCGATGCCGGCCTGCTGCGTGAAGTCGTGGTCGCGCCCGGCCGGTCGTACTTCGACACCAATACCGGCCATCATCATCACTTCTTTGTCGAACCGGACGGCGAATTGCACGACTTCCCGTCCGACAAGGTGACCATCGCCGGGCTGCCAACGCCGCCCAAGGGCACGCGCCTGTCGCGCGTCGATGTGATCGTCAGGGTCCGCCGCTAGCGCCTTTATGCTGCGAATCGTTTTCAGTTTTTAGAACTGTTCTAAACAACTTGACGCGACCGCGACGGCTACCCAATATCCGTTTGCCAGATCGGTCGAGGGGCCGATCGCACAGCATGAAGGGAGAAGATTCATGGCGAACCTCAAGGGATCCAAGACCGAGGACAATCTGAAGGCAGCGTTCGCGGGCGAGAGCCAGGCCAACCGCCGCTATCTCTATTTCGCCCAAAAGGCCGACGTCGAAGGCTACAACGACGTCGCCGCCGTGTTCCGCTCGACCGCCGAGGGCGAGACCGGACACGCGCACGGCCATCTCGAATTCCTCGAAGTGAGCGGCGACCCGGCGACCGGACTGCCGATCGGTCCCACGGGCTCCAACCTCAAGGCCGCGATAGCGGGCGAGACGCACGAATACACCGACATGTATCCGGGCATGGCGCGCACGGCGCGTGAGGAAGGATTCGCCGAAGTCGCCGACTGGTTCGAGACGCTGGCCAAGGCGGAGAAGAGCCATGCCGGCCGCTTTCAGAAGGCGCTCGACACGATGGCCTGAGCTTCTCAGGCTTTGCGAAGGGGACCCGTGCGGGTCCCCTTTTTCGTCCTACCCCAGCCTCATTGAAACGGCATCGTCATGCGCGAAGGCAGCCTGGAAGCCCCCACCCGCCACGTCCTGGATTGGCAGAACCCGTGGTTCTGGGACGACAAGGCGCTCGAAGCGGAGATGGAACGGATATTCCACATCTGCCATGGCTGCCGGCGCTGCTTCAACTTGTGCGATTCCTTCCCGCGGCTGTTCGATTTGATCGACAATGGTTCGACCGGCGAAGTCGACGGCGTGAAGAAGGAGGACTACGCCCAGGTCGAAGAGGCCTGCACGCTCTGCGACATGTGCTTCATGACCAAGTGCCCCTACGTGCCGCCGCACGAATGGGCGGTCGATTTCCCGCATCTCATGCTGCGCCATCGCGCCGTGCAGGCGCGCAAGAACGGTATCGGCTTTGTCGATGGCCAGCTCGCGGATACCGACCGTGCCGGCCGGCTCGGCACCTTCGCCGCCGGCCTCGCCAACTGGGCGACCGATGAAACCAACACCTTAACGCGCCCCGCCATCGAACGGTTTGCCGGCATCCACCACGGCGCCCGCCTGCCGCGCTACGATGGCGAGACGTTCGAAATCCGCGCCGCGCGCGAAGCGACGCCGGTCAACCAGGCAGCGCCTGCCTTCGGCAAGCGCAAGGCCGTGCTCTACGCCACCTGCTACGTCAACTTCAACAGGACCGATATCGGCGCGGCTGCGCGTGCGGTGCTGGCCAAGAACGGCGTGGAGACCGAGGTGGTCTATCCCGCCTGCTGCGGCATGCCCAAGCTGGAGCTGGGCGATATCGAAGCGGTGGCGGCGGCGGCGCGGCAGGTGACGGCGGCGCTGCTGCCGTGGATCGACAAGGGCTATGACGTGATCGCGCTCACGCCGTCCTGCGCCCTCATGCTCAAGTTCGAATGGCCGCTCATCCTGCCCAAGGATCCTGCTGTGGAGCGCCTGTCGCAGGCGACCTTCGACGTCTCGGAGTACGTCGTCGACATCGCCAAGAAGGACGGGCTGGCGCCCGGCCTCGAGCCGATCGAAGGCGGCGTGAGCGTGCACCTTGCCTGTCATGCCCGCGCGCAGAACATGGGCGCCAAGGCGGCCGAGATGCTGCGCCTGGCACCCAAGACGCGGGTCGCCGTCATCGAGCGCTGCAGCGGCCATGGCGGCATCTGGGGCGCCCGCAGCGAGAATTTCGAGATCGCGATGAAGGTCGGCAAGCCGGCCGCCCAGGCAGCGCTGAAGAACGACACGCGCTTCGTGGTGTCCGAGTGCCCGCTGGCGGCCGAACATCTCATGCAGGTCATGGAAATGACTGCCGGCGAGAAGAGGCCCGAGCCCTTTCGCGCCCTTCATCCGATCGAGCTCCTGGCGCGCGCCTATGGATTGATGGAGCGAGAGCCGTGACTCCGCGCAAGATCGAAACCTCCGCCATCCTGCCGCTCGTCGAGTATGCGAAGCTGCGCGCCGAACGCCGTCGGCAGATTTCCGCGATCAAGAAGAACCGCCGACTGGAGGTCGGCCCCTTCGCGACGTTCTATTTCGAATCCTATGAGACGATGCTGCATCAGGTGCACGAGATGCTGTTCATCGAAAAAGGCGGCGCGGCGCAGATTGCCGACGAGCTTGCGGCCTACAATCCGTTGATCCCCCAGGGCAGCGAACTGGTGGCGACCGTCATGTTCGAGATCGACGATCCGATCCGCCGCGCGCGCGTGCTGGCCACGCTCGGCGGCGTCGAGACCAGGGCCTTCCTGCGGATCGGCGCCGACACGATCCGCGGCGTGTCGGAGGATGACCAGGAACGCACGCGCGAGGACGGCAAGGCATCGTCCGTGCAGTTCCTGCGCTTTCCGTTCACGCCGGCCGCGATCACTGCCTTCCGCAGCGGTGCCGGCGACGTTGTCGTGGGCTTCGACCATCCCAACTACGGCCACATGGCGGTGATGCCGCCGGCGGTCCGTCAGGCGCTGGCGCTCGACTTCGCCTGACCCTTCAGCGCCCGCGCCCGGGCGGGTTGTAGGTCACCGGCAGCACCAGGACCACTGGATCGCCCGGCATCTCGCTCGGCAACGGTGGGAAGGGCGCCGCCCGTCGGATGGTCTCGAGTTCGGCCGCATCGATGGCTGGCCAGCCGCTCGACGTGCCGACGCGCACGTCGAGCACGCGACCGTCGCGCGCCACGGTCACGCGCATCACCACCCGGCCGCCCTGGTTGTTGTTCGAGGCGCCGGCCGGATAAGCGCGGTACTGCGCGATCTGGCGCGCGACCCGCGACAGGTAATCGTTGCGCTGTCGTCCCTGGCCGATCAGCACGTCCCCCCGATCGGGGCCCGGCATCGGCGACGGCATGGTCGCGGGCGCTTCGGAAGGCAGCCGCTGCGGCGCCGGCGGCGCCAGGCGCGGCATCGGCTGCGCGCGCTGCACGGGCCGCGGCGGCGGATGGGGCGCCGCCGGCCTGGCAAAGTCGCGCGATGAGGGCGGAGGCACCGGCTCGGGCGCGGGCGGCACCGAGAACTCGAAGATCGGCAGCGTCGGGACCTGCTCCGGCTCGGGCTTGGCTTCGGAGGGCGGCCTAGGCTGCGGCGGCGCCGGAGTCGCCGATGGCTGCGGCGGTGCGAGGGCCTGCTGCCGAGGCTCCTCGCGCGGTGGTTCGGTCGACGGCTGCTGCGGGCTCGCGGCCGCCTGCTCCGCCGCTGGGCCGGCTTTCTCAGGCGCCTGCAGGCCGACATTCGACGGCGTGCTGTCGAACATCACCATGATCGGCTGGTCGTCAGGCTCGGTGGCCTGCAGCGGCGCGATCCACCACATCGCCGCGCCGATCAGGACGTGCAGCAGGATCGCCAGCGCCAGGGCGGCGGGCGGCATGTGCTGAAATCGCGGCGGGGCGAGAGCGATATCGTAGGTCACGGCGATCCCGTTCTACGGGCGGTCCGGGTCGGCGGCTAGTCGATCGGCCGCAGCCGCCGACTACTGATCGTTGCGCCGGTAGTTGAGCGGCACGACGAATGTGTGCCGATCGCCAACCACATCATTCGGCAACGGCGCGTAGGGGCCGGCGGCGTGGACGACGTCGAGCGTCCCCTTGTCGAGCGTCTTGGAGCCGCTCGATCTGCTGATGACGGCGTCGAGCAACCGCCCATTGCGGGCGATCGTCATCAGCACCACGACGAGCCCTTCCTCGCTGGTTTCGCGCGCATAAAAGCGATGCGCGGCGATCTGCCGGGTGACGCTCCAGACATAGTCTTCCTGCGCCTTGCGCTGCCCATAGAGGTCCGCGGGATTGACGAACGCCGAGGAGGGCGCCTGGCGCGAAGCCTGTTGAGGCTCTGCCGGCGAATGTGTCTGAGGGGGATTGGAGAGCGGTGATGACGGCAGCTGCTGCCGCGCCGCCGGCGGCACCTGCTGTGGCGGCGGCCGCGGCGCCGGTTGCGCCTGCGGTTGTGGCTTCGGCGGCGGAGGGGGTGGAGGCGGCGGGGCGGGTCGCGGGATTTCGCGCGACGTCACCGGCGGCGGCGGCGCCTCGAGCGGCGGCAGGGCCTTTTCGAGCGTTGGCGGTGGCGGCTGAGGAGCGGGGGCTGGCTGCGGTGCGAGGGCTGCTTGTTGCTGCTCTTCCTTCGGCGGCTCCTTTGCCGGTTCGGGCTTTGCTTCCGGTTCGGCTTTCGCCACCTCCTTCGCCGGCTCTTCCTTAGCTGCCTCCTGAGCCGGCTCGGGCTTCACGATCTCCTTCGGTTGGGTCGTGGAGGCTTCCTTTGGCGGCTCGGGCTTGGCCTCGGGCGCCGTCGTGGCCTCGACCGTTGGTCCCTGCTTGGCCGAACTGCTGTCCGGCGCCTTGAGCGCCGCGCGCGGATCCATCGTCGTGCCAATCGGTGCACTCAGGCCCATCCGAGGCCGCGGCGCTTGCAGCGAGGGCTGCGGTGGGGGCGGCGGCGGGGCGGCCTGGGCAGGCGGTGGTACAGGCGCCGGCGGCGTCGGGGGGATGGGCGGCGGGGGCGGCGGGACCTCCTGTTCCATCGTGATCTCGATGGGATCCGGGCCATTGTCGACCTGATGCAGCGGAGAGGCCCACCAGAGGGCCAGCGCGACCAAGGCGTGCAACAGCGTCGCCAGCGCCACGCCGGAGCGCGACATATGGTCGAAACGCGAGTAGGTAAGACTTAAGTCGTGGGCCACGGTGACCCCGTTCTACGATCCGGCCGCCGCGGCCGCTAGTTGATCGGCTCGGATTTATAGACGCCCCACATGCCGGTGCGCTCGATCCAGCCGCTGATCCCCGAAACCTTTACCCGGCACCAATCGCCGGCGCAGGAGCGGATTTCGCCCATGACCTCAGGCTCCAATTTGGCCACCACTTCGGCCGAGGTCGCCGGCGTCTTATGCAGGCTGGCCGGTTTTGACGGGATAATAAAGCTGCGCTTGCCGGTCAACAGGCTCTGGTGAACCCAGCCGCTGGCCCCCTGCCAGTCGCGGATTTTGCGCCAATTCTCGTATTCCGCGACGATTTCGACCGGCATGGCCTTGCGTTTGAACACCCAGTCGACGGGGTAGCGCGCGCCCGGCCCCGTCCGGACATTGACCTCGTCCGAGCGGAGCGAGGCGAAGCGCGGAATGGGCAACCCGGACCCTTTGCGCTGAGGAGCCACCGACTTGTCGGCGGCGTGCGCGCTGCCTCCGACAAAGGCCAACGCCGGCAGGCAAAGAGCCGCCAAAGTGGCAAAGGTGACCCAAAGCGAGAGGGACGGTCGGATTCCCATCGCGATCTATATACCTCAAATCTTCAGGTTGATCGACAAGTACTTGAAAAAGCGCGATTTTCCGCCGCGCAAACTATCGAGGAGCGTTGCTGGACAGACCGCTTGGGTAATTGGTAATCGGACTCATCCTCGACGCGCCAGCCGGTCCCGATCACACATGCCGTCCAGTTCAAAGAAAAAGCCGCTGGTGATCGTCACCCGGAAGCTGCCCGACGCGATCGAAACGCGGCTTATGGAACTGTTCGACACAAGGCTGAACGCCCTCGACAGGCCGCTGAGCCCGGCAGAACTCGTCGAGGCCATGAAAGCGGCCGACGTGTTGGTGCCCACCGTGACCGACCGTATCGACAGCCGCGTGCTGTCGCAGGCCGGGCCGCGGCTGAAGCTGATCGCCTCGTTCGGCACCGGCGTCGACCACATCGATCTCGACACGGCCCGCCAGCGCGGCATCACTGTTACCAATACGCCGGGCGTGCTGACCGAGGACACCGCCGACATGTCGATGGCGCTGGTGCTGGCGACGGCGCGGCGCATGGGCGAGGGCGAACGCGTCGTGCGCGCGGGCAAGTGGACCGGCTGGAGTCCGACCGCGATGCTGGGCGCGCGCCTCCTCGGCAAGCGCATGGGCATCGTCGGCATGGGGCGGATCGGCCAGGCGTTGGCGCGTCGCGCGCGCGGCTTTGGCCTCGCCATCCATTATCACAACCGCAAGCGCGTCCATGCCGAGATCGAGCGCGAGCTCGAGGCGACCTACTGGGAAAGCCTCGACCAGCTGTTGGCGCGCATGGACATCGTGTCGGTGAATTGCCCGCACACGCCCGCGACCTTCCATCTCCTGTCGGCTCGCCGTCTCAAGCTGATGAAGCCCTCGGCCATCATCGTCAACACGGCGCGCGGCGAGGTGATCGACGAGAATGCGATGGTGCGCATGCTGAAGGCGGGCGAGCTCGCCGGCGCGGGTCTCGACGTCTACGAGCACGAGCCGCAGGTCAACCCCAAGCTGCTTGAGCTCGACAGCGTCGTACTGCTGCCGCACATGGGCTCGGCCACGCTCGAGGGCCGCATCGAGATGGGTGAGAAGGTCCTGATCAACATCAAGACCTTCGCCGACGGCCATAAACCGCCGGACCGTGTGCTGGCGACGATGTTTTAGGCGCGTTCACACGCGCCTCGCAGTAAAGACAAGAACCGCTAAAGATCCCCCTCGACCATCTCGCGGCTGCGGTTGTCGATCAGCACGTCACGCGTTGAACGCCCGACCTGGGCGCCGATCAGGATGGTGAGCGACGTCCAGTACATCCAGATCATGATGGCGGCGAAACCGGCGGTGGCACCGAACGCTGAAGTAAGCTGCGTTGCTTCGAAGTAGAACACCAGGGCGCGATTGCCCGCGGCGAACAGCAACCCGTTCACCAGACCGCCGATCAACGCGTATCTCCACGGCACGCCGCCGGTCGGCAGCCATTTGTAGATCAGGGTGAAGAACGCCGAGAGCAGTCCGTAATGCACGGACACCGACATCGCCGGCCCAATCCATTCGCCGAGGATCGGGAAGGCCTCCAGCGCGCCGGCATAGGCCGAGATCAGCACGCTCGCCAGGATGACGGCGATCAGCAGCAAACCCAGCACGACCATCAAGGCCAGGGCCAGAAGCCGCGATTTCAGGCCGGCCAGTACGGGATGCAGGCTGCGGGTCTTGCGATCCCGCCAGATCGCGTCGATGCCGTCATCGAGTTCGACGAAGACGCGCGTGCCGGTATAGAGCAGCACGGCGGCGCCGATCAGGGCGGCAATGCCGCCGCCCCTGAAGAGATCCTGCGAGGCAAAGCGCTGAATGCCCTTCAGTTGCTCGGGCGCCACGACCGTCTCCAGCGCCTTGAAAATCGCTTCCTGCGCCATCAGCTTGCCGACGAACGGCTCGGCGACGGCGATGCTGAAGATCATGATCGGGCCGATCGCGAACATCGTGTAGAACGCCATCGCCGCGGCCGAAGTCGACAGCCGGTTGCTGAAGTAGCCGTTGCCGGCGGAGATGGCGATGCGCCAGAGCGTGGGGATCATGATCAACGCAGATGGGCGATGGCGTTGGAATAATACGCGAGCAGCGGCCGGTCGGTTGCCGTTGCCGCAAACAAGCCGTCGCTTTCCTCGACCAGGTGACGCAACGCCAGCATGCGCAGGCCGACATGGAAGGCATAGTCGCGGTCGCCGCGCGGCAGGTAGAGCTTGGCGCCCCGCTTCTCGAAGTGCGCCACCAGGTCGGAGGCGCGCCCCTTGAGCTCCAGCTCGTCGAGCGGCCGGTCGGCTTCCAGCAGCACCGTGGCGATCAGCGACACCGGCAGCACGGGGATGAGCCGGGCGATTTCCGCCATCACGTCGCGCGCCAGGCGCCCGACGATCTCGAACCGCTGGTCCTTGTCGAGGCCGCGCAGGTCGCCGCCCGTCGGCCCGGCATGGTTGGCCAGCCAGTCGCGTGCCGAGATCAGGCCGCCGAAATTGACGCAGGCATAGCCGAAGCGGAACCAGCGGCCGCGCAGCATCAGGCCGAGTTGGCCCAGCCAGAAGCCGAACGCCGTGCGCACCGCGAACCAGGCGCTGCGCCGCGCCGTCTCGCGCTCCAGCGAGCGCAGCAGCGTGCGATCCTCCAGCACGCGGTCGTAGTTGAGCGCCACCGGCACGAAGACGATGTCGTGCGTTCCCTTGGGATCGAACGATTTCAGCATGTAGTCGAACAGGCCGAGCTTGGGTTCGCGCAGCCGGCCGTCGCGCGACAGGCCGCCTTCGGGATACATCGCCTGGGCGACGCCGGCCTCGGTCGCCATGTGGACGTAGCGCTCCAGCACGCGACGGTAGATCGGGCTGTTGGAGTTGCGGCGCACGAAATAGGCGCCCATCGAGCGGATGAGCTGCTGCAGTGGCCAGATGCGCGCCCACTCGCCGACGGCGTAGGAGAGCGCCGCGCGCTCGGCGGCCAGGAAGGCGACCAGCACGTAGTCCATGTTGCTGCGGTGGTTCATGACGAAGACCACGGCGGTATTCGGCGGCACGCCGGCCAAGGTGCGCTCGTCGGCGAAGCCCAGTCGCACGCGATAAAGGAAACGCGCGACGGCACGGGCGATCGAGTAGCCGACCCTGAAGTAGATATAGGCATTGAAGGTCGGCACGATCTCGCGCGCATAGCGGCGGACCTCGACCATCGCCACTTCGCGCGGCACGTTGGCGGCGCGGGCATGGTCGTTGGCGGCGGCGACCACCTGCGGGTCGTAAACCAGGCGGTCGATCAGCACCTGGCGCTTGGTGAGCTGGAACGGCTTGATCTCGACGGCGAGCTTCTGGTTGACCCGGTCGATCAGCCGGTTCAGCCGCCGCCGCACGAACCAGCGGCCACTCGGGATCAGCAGCCGGTCGAGCAACGACCACAGCGCGAAAACGACGATCGTCGCGAACAGCCAGAGCGGAACGGTGACCGGCTCGCCCATCGCCCCTACCAGCTGTTCTGCGCGCCTTCAGTATTGCCTGAGATTGAAGCCTGTGATGACGAGCATGATCGAGGTCACCGACAGGACCAGCGTCGTGCCGGTGGCCCCCAGGAAGCGGCCTTGCGGAATGACACCGAGCATGCCGCCGGCGTGCAGCACGCGCGCGAGAAGGAACAAGGCCGACAGGGCCGCCGTGGTCCAGAAGCCGTAGAAGTCGCTCGCCATGTAGATCAGCAGGAGGCAGAGCGGGGCGAACTCGATCAGATTCGCGTGCGCGCGGATGGCCGCGATCATCTCGGGGTCGCCTCCGTCGCCCAAGTTGATCTTCTTGCGTCCGCGCATGATGCCGACATTCACCGTCAGGGCGGCGGCCAGCAGCCCGAGCAAGCCTGCACAAACGAAAAAGACAGGCATCAGACGACCTCCCCTCGATTTGGCGGCATTGTATGGCCATATTGGCTCCCGGCGAAACCAAGTGGAGGCGCACCGTGTGGCAGATTCTGCGCAAGAAGACCGAGATGCCCACCGCCGACCGGGCCTTGCCGGGCCGGGACGCGCCCGGCTTCAGCGTACCGGCCAAGCACTTCGTCAACGGCAACCGCATCCAGCCGCCGTTCCCGGCCGGGCTGGAGAAGGCGATGTTCGGGATGGGCTGCTTCTGGGGCGCCGAGCGCAAGTTCTGGGAAGCGCCCGGCGTCTATGCGACGGCCGTGGGCTACGCCGCCGGACTGACGCCCAACCCGACCTACCAGGAAGTCTGCTCGGGTCGCACCGGCCACAACGAGGTGGTCATGGTGTGGTTCGATCCGACCAAGACCTCGTACGAAGCGCTGCTGCGGGTGTTCTGGGAGAATCACGATCCGACCCAGGGCATGCGTCAGGGCAACGACGTGGGCACCCAGTACCGTTCCGGCGTCTACACCTTCTCGGCCGCCCACAAGGCAAAGGCCGAGGCCTCGCGCGCCGTCTTCCAGCGCGAGCTGGCGAAGAACCGCATGGGCGCGATCACGACGGAGATCCTGGACGCCCCGGCGTTCTATTATGCCGAGGACTATCACCAGCAGTACCTCGCCAAGAATCCCGGCGGCTATTGCGGGCTGGGCGGCACCGGCGTCCGCTGCCCGATTGGGTTAGGGGTCGCGGCGGAGTAGTGTCTTACTGGACCGCGGGCCTCCAGGCCCGCATTCATGAGCGGGCCTGGAGGCCCGCGGTCCGGCAAGATTAGACCGTCGGGGCGACGGTCTCGTATCCGAACTGCTTGTCGAGGGCGGCGAGTTCTCGGCGGAAGGCTATCCTGAGCGCACTCTTATCGCTCTCGTCGAGCCACGAACCTTCGACCGAGTTCAGGCTGAACTTGCGGGCCATGTCGGGCCCCCATCCGATCGACTCGAACAGCGTCATGAAGCCGTGGCCGAGGTTGGTCTCGAACATCGCCGGATCGTCGGTGTTGATCGTGACGTTCAGGCCGCCTTCGACCATGCGCCGGATGCGCTGCGGCCGGTGCGGTCGGTTGTGCACCAGGCTGGTCCAGGCGCAGGGCGTGAAATACAGGCCGTCGCGTCGCGCCTCGGCCATCACGAAGTCGGACGCCAGCATGTTGTAGCCATGATCGATGCGATCGCATTGGAGGACGTCGCGGCAGATCAGGTAGTTGGTTGGCGGCGCCTCGGCGAGAGTTTGGTTGTCTTCGCAGCAGTGGGCGGTACGGTGCAGCCCGGCGCGCCTGGCCAGCGCATAGGCCTCGGCGAAGGTCGCCGGCGGTCCGGCGCGCTCGGCGCCGTCCAGCCCGATGCCGACCACGTGGTCGCGGCGATGCGCGATCGCCGTTTCGACGATCTCGACCGCCTGAGCGGGCGTGTTGGTCGAACGGTCGATGCAGCAGATCAGCAGGCTCGAAACGCCAAACCTCTTTTGCGCCGCCCCGATGCCCTCGATCATGCCGTCGACCATCGACGGGTAGTCGATGCCGTTGGCGTAGAAATAGTCGGGATTGAAGAAGAACTCGACGTGCTTGAGGTTGCCGTCGCGCACGGCATCCTCGACATATTCGTAGACCGCGCGCGAGAAATCCCCGGGCGTGCGCAGGACGAGGGCGGTGAGCCGCAGCACGTCGAGAAAGCCGTAGAAATCGGGCCATTGATAGAGCTTGTCGGCGGGGCGCGGCAAAGCGAGGCCGGCCCGTTGGGCCAGCTCGGCCACCGTCGTGGCGCGTAGCGTGCCCGCCAGGTGGCAATGCAGCTCCGCCTTGGGAATGCGCCGGAGATACTCTTCGGCAACCGCCTGCGCCATCGTCGGCCCCTACTTCTTGTCGATGTTGTAGAGCAGCATCACCGGCGATTTCAGCACGCCCTGCAGATTGTCGCGCCACGCCGAGGGCGCCGTGAACTGCGCCAGCGGCAGGTACAGCACCTGCTCGTAGGCGCGCGCCTGGATCTCGGCGGCGATGGCCTTGCGCGTGGCGACATCCGGCGTGGCGGCGAATTTCAGCCGCAGTTCCTCGGTCTTGGGATCGGTCGGCCAACCCCAGGCCGAGGCCGGGGCGCCCATGGCCACCAGGAACGGGTTGCTGAGCGGATTGCCCTGGTCAGGCACGGTGTTGGTCGTGTGGGCGATGTTCCAGCCGCCTTCGCTCACCGGTTTGGTGTTGAGGCGGCGCGTGGCGAAGGTCTGGAAATCCATGGCCTGCATCTCGACCTGGAATCCGAGATCGACGAGAAGCTGGCGGGTCACGTTGCCAAGGGCTGCGATGCCCGGCGCGTTGGCCACGTGCAGCATCACGATCGGCTTGGACATGTCGATGCCGGATTCCCTCAGCATCGCCTTGGCGGCGGCCAGGTCGTGCACGGGAATGCCTTGCGTGCTTTCGTACGGCATGCCGCAGCCGAAGATGGCGGCGCAGTCCGTGGCGAAGCTCGGATCGCCCGCCACCACCGCGGCGTACATCGACCGATCAATCGCCTTGGCGATGGCCTGGCGCACCTTGGGATTGTCGAAAGGCGGCTGCAGATGGTTCATGCGCATGATCGCCTGGAAGCCGAACTTGCTCACGACCTCGGCTTTCGCTCTCGACTTTGCGTCCAGCAACGACAGCAGATCGGCCGGTACGCGCTCGAGGTAGTCGACTTCGCCGCGGATGAGCGCACTCACCTGCGTCTGCGCATCGGGCAGGCCCAGCATCTCGATTCTATCGAGCTTGGCGAGCTTGCCGCCGGACGCCCAGCTGGGCGGCTCGCTGCGCGGCTTGTAGTCGGCAAATTTCTCCAGGACGATCTTCACGCCCGGCTCGTGCAGGTCGGCGCGGAACTTGTAGGGACCGGAGCCGATGATGTCCTTCACCTGTTCGTTGCCCGGCGTCCTGGCGATGCGCTCCGGCATCATGAACGGCACGGGCGCGCCGATCTTGGCGAGGCTGTCGAGCACCAACCCGTAGGGCTCTGTCAACACCAGCTTGATCGTCCGGGCGTCGGTTGCGTCGAGCGAGGCGAGGAATTTGGTGAGCGTCTGGCCCATGCTGTCGCGCGACGCCCAGCGGTGGATCGACGCCACGCAGTCGGCCGCCGTCACAGGCTGGCCGTCGTGCCATTTGAGGCCCGGCCGCAGGACGAAAACGTAGGTGAGCTTGTCCGGGCTCACCGTGTAGCTCTCGACCATCTGCGGCTTGGGCTCGAAATTCTCGTCGATGGCGAAAAGCGTGTCGTAGATCAGGTAGCCGAGATCGCGCGTGGTGAAGGACGTGGTGAAGTGGGGGTCGACGATGCGGGACAGGGTCTCGGGAGCCACGCGCAACGTCGATTGAGACTGCGCGGGCGCCGTCGTCAACAGCGCGCCCACCACGAGGACAAGACCAGCCCAGCGTTGCGACATCACATCCCCCTTGCCCTACGCCTACGCAGCAAGCGTCGTGCCACGTTAGCGGTGGCGCCGCAGAGCGTCGAGGGCGGCGACGAAGCGGTCGAGCTCGGCCTCGGTATTGTAGATATGGACCGAGGCGCGCAAGACGTTCTTTAGGCCGCGGCCCTTGAGATCGAGCCGCGAGGAGAACTGGGTCGAGACGGAGACATTGATCGCCTGGGCGCGCAAGGCGTCGCGCAGGGCGACATGATCGGCACCGGCAACGGCGAAAGTGACGATCGCTCCTTTCACCTTGCCGAGGTCGGTGAGCGTGACCCCCTTCAGGCTCGATAGGCAGGAGCGCAGACCGTCGGCCAGCGCCCGCAGCCGCGCCCAGATCGCCTCCATGCCGAGTTCGTTGGCCTGGTCGGTGGCGACTTTCAGGCCGATGACGCCGGCGAAGTAGCGCTCCCAGTTCTCGAAGCGACGCGCGTCGTCGCTCGTCGTATAGACGTTGTCGTCGGTCCACTTGGCGGCGTGGTTGTCGAGGAAGACCGGCTCGATATGTGACGTCGTCGCGCGCTTGGCATAGAGAAAGCCGGTACCGCGCGGGCCACGCAGGTATTTGCGCCCGGTCATCGACAGGAAGTCGCAACCGATCCGGCGGACATCGACGGGAAGCTGTCCGACCGACTGGCAGGCATCGAGCAGATAGAGCACGCCGGCATCGTTCGCGATCTTGCCGACCGCCTCGGCCGGCTGCACCAGCCCGCCCTGGGTGGGCACGTGTGAGATCGACACCAGTTTGGTGCGCTTGTCGATGGCCCGGTCGAGGGCGCCGAGATCGATCTGGCCGTAATTGTCATCGGGGACCACCACGATCTCGGCGCCGGTCTTCTTCGCCACCTGCAGGTAGGAGATGTAGTTCGAGGAATATTCGCTGACGCAGGTCAGGATGCGGTCGCCCGGTTTGAAGTCGAGGGAATAGAATGCCATGTCCCAGGCGCGCGTGGCGTTCTCGACGAAGGCGATCTCGTCTGGCGCCGCGCCGATCAGCCGCGCGACGGCGGGATAGAAGCCTTCGAGCTGGTCGTGTGCCCGGGCGGCCGCCTCATAGCCGCCGATCTCGGCTTCGAGCTTCAAATGATCCACGGTGGCGTCGAGCGTGCGTTGGCTGGGCAGCGCCGAGCCGGCCGCATTGAGATGCAGCACGTGGGCGCAGCCCGGCGTCTCGGCGCGCAGGCGGGCGAGATCGAGGCTCACGCTAAAACCTCTCCTGCTGTATGATCAGGGTCATGTCGTTGTCGGGCACCGTGCTTCGTTTCGTCCTGCCTAAAGCGGTGCCCGAGCCCGAGCAACTGACCATTGCTCATGCCGGCGATACCCTGCCCGTCACCTTCGTGCGCAGCCCGCGGGCCCGCCGCGCCTCGCTGCGAGTCGATCCCGCGCGGCGCCGGATCGTGCTGACCGCGCCGATGCGCATGGCCCGCGCCACCGCGCTGGGCTTTGCCGAAACGCAGGCCGGGTGGATCGCCGCCCGGCTGAAACGCCTGCCGGCGCGCCGGCCCTTCGCCGACGGCGCCGAGCTGCCGCTGTTCGGCGAGCCGCACCGCGTCCGCCATCGCGCCGATGCACGCGGCACGGTGTGGCGCGAGGGACCGGAGATCCATGTCGCCGGCCGGCCCGAGCACCTGCCGCGCCGCCTGCGCGACTGGCTGGCGGCGGAATTGCGCGGCCGCCTCGTACCCCTGGTGCATGCCAAGGCAGCACGGGTCGAGCGTCCGGTGAAGCGCATCACGGTGCGCGACAGTCGCTCACGCTGGGGCAGTTGCGGCCCTGACGGTACGATGTCGTTTTCCTGGCGGCTGGTATTCGCGCCACCCGAGGTGCTGGATTATCTGGTGGCGCACGAGGTCGCCCACCTTCGGCATCTCAATCACGGTCCGCACTTCTGGGCGCTGGCGCGCACGCTGTGCGACGGCCCGATCGAGGCGCCGCAGGCGTGGCTCAAGAGGAACGGCGAGATCCTGCTGCAGTACGGCGCGTAGGTAATTACCTCTTCATGTCCCTCTCCCCAAGGGGAGAGGAACATGAGGGGAAGTTCCCGCTATTCCGCCGCCGCGCGGACCGGGGCGACGTTCAGCACCGCGGCGGCCTCCTTGGCGACCGCCGTGCCCTCGAAGAAGCGCGGGTTCTGCGTGCCCCACAGGTGCACGGCATTGGTGAAGGTGAAGTCGCGGAAATCGTCGGGCGTGATCAGCTCGTCCTCGACCAGCTCATGAGCTTCGGGCACCGGGCTCAGCATGTCGGGCACGTCGAAATGGCCGATGTCCGAGCTGAAGATCGCGTTGATGCGCGCGCCGAACGGATTGGCCTTGCCGAACGCCGTGACGTTCATGCGATCGTCGGCCTCGCAGCCGAAGTAGTAGGGCTTGGCGTAGAGGTCGACCCAGTCCTCCTTGCGCGTGATCTGGCAGGCCGCGAAGTCGTCGAGCACCGGCATGCCGCCGGTCAGCTCGTCTTCCTCCTTGCTGGGCCAGCCGTCGCGCCGATCAAGCTCGGCGGCCATGTCGTCGTCGCCGTATTTCTCGACCAGGCTTCGCAGAAGCTTACGGTCGAGCTTCTTGGGATCCATGTAGGCGATACCCTTGGCGCCGCGCCGCTCCCAATGCTCGATCAGGTCGGCGAAGAGCTGGCAGCCCCAGCCCACGCCGCCTTCGAGAAAGGCGAAGTTGAGGTCGGGGAAGCGCCGCGTCACGCCGCCCAGGAACAGGCCCTTGGCGATGGAATGACCGGCGGCGGCGAAGTGGCCGATATGGTTGAAGGTGAAGTTGCTGGGCGAATTGCGTAGGCCAAAGCCGCGGCCGCCGGCATGGAAGGTGGGCGCCATGCGGAGCTCGCGGCATTTCTGCCAGACCGCGTCGTAGTCGTGGTCGCTGTCGACGCCGAGATTTTCGTAGGTCACGGCGAAGCGGCCGAGGGCGGGATCGACGTCCTTGGCCATCGGAACGCGGCGAGGGACGCCGCCGCCGAACATGCCGACCTTGGCGCCGAGCTGCTTGGTCACAAACTCGAGCTCGGCGATCGCCTCGTCCGGCGTGAACATCGGGATCACCGCCGCTGGCGTCAGCCGATCACTGAGCTTGGCAAAATATTCGGCCGTGACGATGTTGAAGCCGCGGATGACGGCGCGCCTCGTCTCGTCATCGGCGATGCGTGGGATGCTAAGGCCGGCGGTCGGGTAGATCACGCCGAAATCGATGCCGAGCTCGCCGAGTCGGTCGTAGAGCATGCGCGGCATCATCGCCGTGGCGCGGTCGCGCGTGTTGGTCGTCTGACGGCCCCAATAGCCTTCCATGGCCATGCCGCGCTGCTTGCGTTCGGCAATCGACAGGCGGAGTGCGTCGGGGATGCGCCGCTGGGCGGCGATGAAACCGTCGGCCGACTTGTCGCCCGCCACCTTGCGCATGCGCTCGGCGAAGACCGGGTTGTACTCGATCCAGTGGCCATCGGCGTCGATGATGGGATGCTTCAAGCTGGAACGAACTTCCGCGGGGCTGCGATGAGAACTCATGCCTGCCTCCAAAATCGCCAAGTCAGATGACCCCCAGACGCTAATCCTGTTGTCGAAACCGCGCAACGGCTGGTCGGCCGTTCGCTTCGGTGTCATGACAGTGTTGCTGAATCGCCGGCCTACGCTAACCGAAGCGGCCGGGATCGCACGCCCTCAAGGTCTCGGGCAATTCCTCGCCGGCCATCTGGCGGGCGATCAGCCGGCCGGTCGCAGTGGCGAGGGTGAGCCCGACATGCTGATGGCCATAGCCGCAATAGACGTTGGCGAGCCGCGGCGCGCGCCCTATCGCTGGCCGGAAATCGGGCAGGCTCGGGCGCTCGCCGATCCAGCGGCTGAGCTCGGCGCCGCCCACGCCGGGGAAAGTCTCCTTGAGATGCCGCACCAGAAGATCGGCGCGCTGCCAGGACGGCGGCTGGTGCGGCGCCGCCAGCTCGACGGTGCCGGCTATGCGCAGCCCTTCCTCCATCGGCGTGATGACGAAGCCGCGCTCGGCCGGGCTCACCGGCAGGTCGAAGCGCACGTTGTCGGGCGTCAGCATCACATGATAGCCGCGCTCGGCCACCAGCGGCGCGTTGAAGCCCAGCAGGCGCGTCAGCTCGCCCGAGGCGCGCCCGGCGGCGATCACCACCGCGCTGGCCGGCAGGTTCCGGTCGGTGATCTCGACCGACGTCACGCGATTGCCGTCGCGGCCGAAGCCGCGCACTCGTCCGCGCAGGACAATGCCGCCTTCGTTGGCGAAGCGCTCGACCAGGGTCGCCACCACCTTGTAGGGGTTGATGGTGTGCATGCCGTGCGAGTAGTAGACGCCGCGGACGATGCGATCACTGAGGCCCGGCGCCAACTCGCGGGCGCGGTTGCCGTCGACGATTTCGAATACCGTGCCCTTGGCTCTCTGCAGCGCCCGCTCCTCTGCGCCGGACGCAAAGGCGGCCTCGCTTTCGTAGACATAGAGCGCGCCCTTGGACTTGAAGAGCTCGCCCAGGCCCGACGCCTGGATCTCGGCCTTCCAGGCGATGTTGGCTTCGGCCATCAGCGACCCGAAGGAATCGATGCCTTTTCTGACTTCGGCAGGGCTGTAGGCGGCGCGCGCGAAACGCGCCATCCAGGGCAGCAGCCAGGGCAGGCTGGGCGGATGGACCGTGAGCGGGCCGTTGCGGTCCATCAGCATTTGCGGCACGCGCTTCAGGGTCGACGGCCGGGCGAGCGGCAGCACGTGATCGATGGCGATGAAGCCGGCATTGCCGTAGGAGGTGGCGCGGCCGGGCTCGGCGCTGTCGAGCAAGGTGACGCGGTGGCCGGCGCGCTGCAGGGCGCGCGCGGTCGCGGCGCCCACGATGCCGGCGCCGACGACGATGACGGGGGCTTGATCGTTCATGCAACGACGTTAGCACGGCCCGTGAAGGCGCCAGGACGCCGATTGATTTGCCGCCGCAAATGACTATTTACGGGGCCATGTCCCGACAATCCGAGAATTCCGCCACGCCCGGCTGGCACGCCACAACCATCTTGTCGGTCCGCAAGGGCGGCCAGGTCGTGATGGCGGGCGACGGCCAGGTGTCGATGGGCCAGACCATCGTCAAGGGCAACGCCAAGAAGGTCCGGCGCCTGGGCAACGGCCAGATCGTGGGCGGCTTCGCCGGTTCGACGGCCGATGCCTTCACCCTGTTCGAGCGCCTGGAGGCCAAGCTCGAGCGCCATCCCGGCCAGCTTCTGCGCGCCTGCATCGAGCTTGCCAAGGACTGGCGCACCGACCGTTACCTGCGCCGGCTTGAGGCGATGATGGCGGTGGCCGACAAGGACGTCTCGCTGCTGCTCAGCGGCTCGGGCGACGTGCTGGAGCCCGAGGGCGGCATCATCGCCATCGGTTCGGGCGGCAACTATGCGCTGGCCGCGGCGCGCGCCCTGATCGACATCGAGGGCCTCGATGCCGAGGCGATCGCGCGCAAGGCGATGGACATCGCCGCCGACATCTGCGTCTACACCAACCACAATCTCGTCATCGAGAAGCTTTAAGCCTAATGAGCAACGACTTTTCCCCCCGCGAAATCGTCTCCGAACTCGACAAGCACATCGTCGGCCAGCAGGACGCCAAGCGCGCCGTGGCCATCGCGCTGCGCAATCGTTGGCGACGCCTGCAACTCCCCGACGCGTTGCGCGAAGAAGTGCTGCCCAAGAACATCCTGATGATCGGCCCGACCGGTTGCGGCAAGACCGAGATCGCGCGCCGCCTGGCCAAGCTCGCCAACGCGCCGTTCCTCAAGGTCGAGGCGACCAAGTTCACGGAGGTGGGCTATGTCGGCCGCGATGTCGAGCAGATCGCGCGCGACCTGATGGAAGCCGCCATCGACATGGCGCGCGAGCGCCTGCGCAAGGACGTGCGCGCCAAGGCTGAGCTCGCCGCCGAGGACCGCGTGCTCGATGCGCTGTGCGGCACCGGCGCGAGCGAGGAGACGCGGCTGCGCTTCCGCCACAAGCTGCGCGACGGCGAGCTGGCCAACCGGGAAATCGAGATCGAGGTTGCCGATACGGGCGCGCCCCTGCAGTTCGAGGTGCCGGGCCAGCCCGGCGCGTCGGTCGGCATGATCAATATCGGCGACATGCTGGGCAAGGCGTTCGGCGGGCGCACCAAGAAGCGCAAGATGACCGTGACCGAATCCTACGAGACCCTGATGCGCGAGGAGAGCGACAAGCTGCTCGATCAGGAACGCGTGGTCCGCGAGGCCCGCGAATCGGTCGAGCAGAACGGCATCGTCTTCATCGACGAAATCGACAAGATCACGGCGCGCAGCGAGTTCCGCGGCGGCGGCGACGTGAGCCGCGAAGGCGTGCAGCGCGACCTGCTACCGCTGATCGAGGGCACGACGGTGAATACCAAGCACGGGCCGGTCAAGACCGACCATGTGCTGTTCATCTGCTCCGGCGCGTTCCATATGGCCAAGCCGTCCGACATGCTGCCCGAGCTGCAGGGCCGCCTGCCGATTCGGGTCAGCCTGGCCTCGCTCACGCAGGAGGATTTCCGCCGCATCCTGACCGAGCCCGAGGCCAGCCTGGTCAAGCAGTACAAAGCGCTGCTGTCCACCGAGAAGGTCGAGCTGGAGTTCAGGCCGGACGCCATCGACGAGCTGGCCAAGCTGTCGGCCGACATCAATGAAGCGGTCGAGAATATCGGCGCGCGCCGGCTGCACACGGTGATGGAGAAGCTCTTGGAGGAGATCAGCTTCACCGCCTCCGACAGCCCCGGCCGGAAGGTCGAGATCGACGCCGCCTATGTGCGCGAGAAGGTGGGCGCGCTCGCCAAGAACGCCGACCTCAGCAAGTTCGTCCTCTGATTCTTCTTTTCCTCCCTATGGGAGGAAAAGAATTAGAGGCAGTAGGACGCGATCAGGTCCACGAGATAGGCCGGGCCGTTCAGCCCCCACAGGACGAACGACACGACGGTCGCTGCGCCCACCAGGGAGGCCGCGCCCCACAGCAAGAAGGAGCGCCAGCTCAGGCTCATGCCGGCTGCGGCAACGCGGCGCTCGTCGGCCGCGTGAGCCGCTCCTCGACGATCGGCCAATGCAGCGCGGCCGCCACGAGGCCGAGGGCGATCGAGATCCACCACATCATGTCGTAGTTGCCCTGCAGGTCGAACAGCCGCCCGCCGCCCCAGCCGCCGAAGAAGCTACCGACCTGATGGCCGAAGAACACGACGCCATTCAGCATGGTGAGATGGACCGGGCCGAAGATATGGCCGACCAGCGACGTGGTCAGCGGCACGGTGCCGAGCCACAGGAAGCCCAGCGCCCCGGCGAAGATCAGCACCGAGGCCGCCGAGAGCGGCGCCAGGACGAAGCCCAGGAAGACCAGCGAGCGCAGCAAGTAGAGCAACGACAAAAGGTTCTTGCGCTTGTGCCGGGCACCCATCGCGCTCCACAAGATGGAGCCGGCGATGTTGAACAGGCCGACCATGCCGATCGACCAGCCGCCGAGCTCGGCCGGCGACAAGGTGATTCCGAACAGCGACAGGCCGATCCCCTTGTCGGAGATGTAGGCCGGCAGGTGGCCGCCGACGAAGGCGACGTGGAAGCCGCAGACGAAGTAGCCGATCACCAGCAAGACGTAGCTGCGTTGGCCAAAAGCCTCGGAGAGTGCCGAGCCGGCCGACTGACGATCGCCGCCGGCCCGCTGGGCGGCCGCGATCTCCCGGCTGTCATTCAGCCCGATCGACAGCAGCATGATCAGCACGGCGAGGCCCGTCAGCGCCCACATGGTCGGCCGCCAGCCGCCGAGATGGTTTTGCAGCACCGCCGCCAGCGGCACGATGAAGAACTGGCCGAACGAGCCGCCAGCCGAGCAGATACCGACGGCCAGCGCCGCCTTTGCCGGGGGCGCCACCCGCAGGATCACGCCCAGCACCGGCCCGAAGGACGCCGCCGACAGGCCGACACCCACCAGGGCGTTGCCCAGGATCAGCATGGCGCCGTTGTGCATCGTGGCGGTCACGATCATGCCCGCCACGTAGAGCGCGCCCCCGCCGGCGATGGTCGGCGCCGAGCCGAAGCGATCGCACAGCCGTCCCGAAAACGGGGCGACGGCGCCCATCAGCAGCATGGACAGCGCGGTGCCGAAGGAGAACAGCTCGCGGCCGACTTGGAGCTCGGCCGAGACCGGCTTCAGGAAGATGCCGAAGCTCTGGCGCACGCCCAGACCGATGGTGAGCACGAGAAAACCGCACCAAACGGCGGTCCAGTAGGAACGGGAGGTCATAGAGGCAACTTGCGTTGGACCATGGGCGCTGACAAGACGCTCGCCTCGCCCCCATCCATAGAATTACTTCATGCCGTCACAAGCTCTGATGTGGCACAACATGGCCATGGTCCGATTGTGGCTACAGGGCGGTCTGGCAGGCGGTCTTTTAGCGGCCCTGCTGGTGCTGGCCGGCAGTGTGTTCGCGGCTCCCCGGCTCGAGCGCGAGCGCTGCACCTTCAAGCCGCCGCGTGGTGACCGGATCGAATGCTTCACGCTGATCGTGCCGGAGAATCGCGAGCAGCCCGACGGCCGCGAGGTGCGCCTCAAGGTGGCCGTGCTGAAGGCCAAGCGCACCGCGGGCGCCGAGCCGATGTTCTATCTCTCGGGCGGTCCCGGTGATGCGCCTCTGGTGGCCTCGAGTCCCGGCGCCGATGCCCTGGCCGAGGGCGACTGGTGGAACGAGACCGCCGTCATCCGCCGCCGCCGCGATGTCGTCGTCGTGAGCCAGCGCGGCGCCGGGGGCACCACGCCCAACCTCGACTGCTTCGACCCGCGCACAACCGACCCCGCCAAGGCGCGTCGCCGGGCGGTGACCGAGCAGCAGGAACGCGACATCCTGGTGCGCTGCCGCGCCGGCCTCGACAAGCGCAAGATCGACCTCTCCATGTACACGACGCCGGCCCTGGCCGACGACGTGGCCGATCTGGCAAGCGCCATGTCGCTTGGCAAGATCAACATCTATGGCGTGTCCTACGGCACGCGCTGGGGGCTGGAAGTGATGCGGCGCCATCCCGAGCTGGTGCGGGCGGCGGTGCTCGACGGCGTCTATCCGCCCGAGGTCAACGGCGAGCAGAACGAGCCGGAGATCGTGCGCCAGGCCTTCGAACAGCTTTATGCCGAATGCGCCGCCGATCCGCTCTGCCGCGAGCGCCATCCCGGCCTGCGCGGTGCCGTCGAGAGCACGATCGATGCGGCCGAGCAGAAGCCCGTCGAGCTTACCCTCCAGCTCGAGGACGGCCCGCAGCCGGTGCGGCTCGATGGGCCGAAGCTCCTCATGGTGCTGCTGCACATGATGCGCGAGGGCGAGGCGGCGCTGATTCCCGAGAGCGTGGCCACGCTCCAGCGCGGCGATATCAGGCTGCTGAAAATGTTCGCCGAGGATCTCGAGAGCAGCGACGGCGGCCTGCTCGAACAGAATGCCCAGCAGTTCGACGGCCTCTACAACAGCATCGAGTGCCGCGAGACCTGGGCGACGGTCGACCGGGCGGCGCGCCGCAAGATGATCGAGGCGAACGGCGTCTATGGTTTCAATGCGCGGACCAGCAAGTCGCCGGCCTTCTGCCCGGTGTGGCGCGTGCCCGCCGCGCCCGCCGCCGAGCGCCAGCCGGTCAAGGTCGCGGTTCCGACGCTGTTGCTGAGCGGTACCTTCGACTGGCTGACGCCGCCCGCCTGGGGCCGCGAGGCGGCACGGCATCTGCCGTCGTCCCGCCATGTTGTCTTCCGCGCCCAGGGCCATGGCGTGGTCATCCAGGATCCGTGCGCGGCCCGCCTGCGCGACGCCTTCATCGAGGAGCCCGATCCCAAGCGCGCCCCGGCCTGTCGCAGCGACACCCCGCTCAATTTCGCCGCCGCCTACGAACGCGCCCGCAACCTGCCGTGAGATTCCTCCCCAACGAAGTTGGGGAGGTGCCCGGAGGGCGGAGGGGTCATGCGTCTGCTAGGAAAAGCCATGACCCCTCCGGCTCTACGCGCCACCTCCGCGCTTCTCGCGGGAAGCAAATAGTGAGAAGAGGAATATGAGAATGAACCGCGTGCTCGCCCATACCGGCGTTGCCTATCCGATCGTTCAGGCGCCGATGGGCTGGATCGCCCGCAGCCAGCTTGACTCGGCGGTGTCCAACGCTGGCGGGCTCGGCATCATCGAGACCTCGAGCGGCGAGGTCGATCAATGCCTGGCCGAGATCGCCCGGATGAAGGAGCTGACGGACAAGCCGTTCGGCGTCAACCTGCCGATCCTGTTCATCCGCGAGCCGCGCATCGTCGACCTGGTCGCTGCAAGCGGCGTGAAGTTCGTCACGACCTCCGCCGGTTCGCCGGACAAGCTCTTGCCCACGCTCAAGGCGGCGGGCCTCATCGTCTATGACGTCGTGCCCAATCTCTCCTCGGCGCTGAAGGCGGTCGAAGCGGGCGTCGACGGGCTGATCGTCGAAGGCGGCGAGGGCGGCGGCTTCAAGAATCCTGACGATGTCTCCACCCTCGTGCTCCTGCAGGGCGTGCGCGAGCGGACCGATGTTCCGATCATTGCCGCCGGCGGCATCTGCGACGGCCGCGGCATGGCGGCGTTTGCACTGGGCGCCGAGGGCATCCAGATGGGCACGCGCTTCGTCAGCGCCGCTGAAAGCCCGGTGCATCGCAACTACAAGCAGGCGATCATCGATTCCGACGATACCGGCACGGTGATGCTGAACCGCAAGTCGACGCCTTGCGTGCGCGCGCTGCGGACCGAGCGCGCCAAGGCGATCGATCGCGCGGGCTCGTTCGACCGCGCGATCTTCAAGAGCGTGAAGGACGTCTATTTCGGCGGCGACATGGAGGCCTCGCTGGCGCTCGCCGGCCAGACGGTCGGCCTGATCCATGAGGTGCTGCCGGTCGCCGAGATCATCAGCCGCACGGTCGGCGGCTTCCACGAGATCCGCAGAGCACAGGGCGAGCGCTCGCTGGCCGGCGCGTTCTGAGCTTTAGTGCGGCTGCCTTCTCTTGCTAGACTAGGCCAATTAGACACAAATTTTACGTAATATCTGATCGAACGACGAAAGGCCGAGATAGCCGTGCCGGGATTGTATGTATCGGGCGTCGCCTTGGGGGCATTGGCTATCGGCGCCGCCATGGCGTCCTTGGTGCGCGGGCCTGCTTTGGCATTCGTCTATCCGCTGAGCGCGCTGGCCGCGGTCGTGCTGGGCGTCGTCGACTTGCAGGTGCTGCTAAGTGGCAGCGAGGCGGCGATACGCCTGCCGATCGGCCTGCCGACGATCGGCTTTCACCTGCGGCTCGACACCCTGTCGGCCTTCTTCGGCATCGTCATCAACGGCGGCGTCGTCGCGGCCAGCCTCTACGGCATGGGCTTCGATCGGGCGAAGGAGCTAACGCCGAGGGTCGAGCCGTTGTTTCCGCTGTTCGCCGCGGCGATGAACCTGGTCCTGATCGCCGACGACGCCTACGCCTTCCTGTTTTCGTGGGAGCTGATGTCGCTTGCCTCGTGGGCGCTGGTGGTTGCTCGCCACACCGACCCGGAATGCCGGCGGGCCGCTCATCTCTACCTCGTCATGGCGGCGATCGGTACGGTGGCGCTGCTGTTCGCCTTCGGCGGCCTCGCCGGGCCGGCCGGCGGCTATGCTTTCGACACCGTTCGCGCCCATCGCCCCCAACCGATGGTCGCCGCCCTGGTGCTGACGGCGGCGCTCGTCGGTTGCGGCTCGAAGGGCGGATTGATCCCCCTGCATGCCTGGTTGCCGCTCGCCCATCCGGCGGCGCCGAGCCACGTCTCGGCGCTGATGAGCGGCGTCATGACCAAGGTGGCGATCTACGGTTTCGTGCGCATCGCCTTCGACCTGCTCGGACCGCCCGACTGGTGGTGGGCGCTGCCGCCCATCGTGCTGGGCGCGATGACGGCCGTGCTGGGGTTGCTCTACGCGGTGCTCGACCGCGACCTCAAGCGCGTGCTGGCCTATTCGACGATCGAGAATATTGGCGTGATCTTCGTGGCGCTGGGCCTCGCCCTGGCCTTCAGCGCCAACGCCCAGCATGAGGCGGCGGCCGTGGCGATGGCGGCAGCACTCCTGCATGTCCTCAACCATTCGTGGTTCAAGTCCCTGCTCTTCCTCGGCGCGGGCGCCATCCTGCACGCCACCGGACGGCGCGACCTCGACGGGCTGGGCGGCCTCATCCGTCGCATGCCGCGCACCGCTGCTTTCTTTCTGGTGGGTGCGCTCGCCATCTCCGCGCTGCCGCCGCTCAATGGCTTCGTTTCCGAGTGGCTGCTGTTCCAGGCGGTCATCGCCGCTCCGGCTCTGCCGCAGGCAGCGCTGCATTTTGCCTCGCCCGCCATCGGCGCCATGTTGGCGCTGGCCGCCGCGCTGGCCGCCGCCTGCTTCGTGCGCGTCTACGGCACGGCCTTCCTCGGCCGCCCGCGCAGCGCCGAAGCAGCCGGCGCGCACGACGTGCCGCTTGCCCAGCAGGCCGCCATGGGCGGGCTCGCCTTCCTGTGCATCCTGGGTGGCCTCATGGGCAGCGTGCTGGCCGCGGCGCTGGCGCCGGTGCTGCACAAACTCGTGGGCGGCGCGCTGCCCGGCCCCGGCAGCGGTCCCACGCCGTTCTCCCTGATCGCCTTCGATCCGGCGCGCAGCATCTACGACGCGCCGGTCATCGCCCTCTTCGTCGCCATCGCCTCGCTCACGACGCTGATCGTGGTCCATCGACTGTCGGAGCGCCGGACCCGCCGCGGGCCGGCCTGGGATTGCGGCTTCCCCGACCCGTCGCCGGCCACGCAGTACACCGCCTCGAGTTTCGCCCAGCCGCTGCGCCGGGTGTATGGCGCCGCAGCCTTCGCCGCACGCGAGACGGTCGTCATGCCGCCCCCCGGCGACATCCGGCCGGCGCGCTTCTCGGTGGTCGTGGTCGATCATCTGTGGCGGGTATTCTACGCGGCGCCCGGCCAGGCTGTCCTCGGCCTGTCAGAGTGCCTGAACGTCCTGCAATTCCTCACCATTCGCCGCTACCTCGTGCTGATGTTCGTCACCCTGGTCATCCTGCTGTCGATTGCGGCGGTGACGACGTGACCCACGACCTCGTCGTGCAGTTCCTGGCGCAGGGCGCCCAGATGACGTTCGTGCTGTTGATCGCGCCGCTGGCGGTCGGTGTCGTGCGGCGGGTCAAGGCGCGGCTGATGCGCCGGCAAGGGCCGCCGCTGCTGCAGGCTTATCTCGATCTCGCCAAGCTTCTGCGCAAGGAATCGGTGATCGCGGAAAGCGCGTCCTGGCTGTTCCGCAGCGCGCCCTACCTGATCTTCGCACTGACCTGGGTGGCGGCTGCCCTGGTGCCGAGCTTCGCCTCGGGGCTGATGTTCAACTGGGCGGCCGACGTCGTGGCGCTGGTCGCCCTGCTGGGCGCGGCCCGCGCCCTGCTGGCGCTGGCCGGCATGGATGTCGGCACCAGCTTCGGCGGCATCGGCTCATCGCGCGAGATGATGATCGCCACGCTGGCCGAGCCGGCCATGATGCTGATCGTGGTGACGCTGGCCATCGCCGCCGGCACCACACGGCTGGCCGGCGTCGCCGACTTCTTCATCGCCGAACCGTTTGGCGTGCGCGTGTCGCTCGCCCTGTCGCTCATCTCGCTGGTCATTGTGGCGCTGGCCGAGAATGCACGCATCCCGGTCGACAACCCGACGACGCATCTGGAGCTCACCATGGTCCACGAGGCCATGGTGCTGGAGTATTCCGGACGCCATCTCGCCCTGATCGAGGCGGCGAGTCATCTCAAGCTGGTGCTCTACCTTTCCCTGCTGATCTGCCTGTTCGCGCCGTTCGGCATGGCGCCGGCGACGGCGGGCCTGTCCGGCTGGGCGATCGGCCTCGCGGCCTGGATCGCCAAGCTGCTGGCCGGCGCCGTCCTGCTGGGCGTGTGGGAGGTCAGCATCGCCAAGATGCGCGTTTTCCGGCTGCCCGACTTTGTCGGCGTCGCCTTCGTGTTCGGCTTCATCGCCATCCTGCTGGCGTTCCTCACGCGCGGGGTATTCGCGTGAGCCAGGCCTATGAGATCTCCCACCTGCTGGCCGGCGTCATGCTGGTGACGAGCTTCGCGCTGCTCTACCAGGAACGTGTCGCCGCCGTGCTCAACGCCTTCGCCGCGCAGTCGATCACACTGGCGCTGGCGGTCGCCTGGTCGGCCTGGTCGGACAACCGGCCGGACCTGTTCATCACCGCGCTGATCGCACTCACGCTCAAGGGCATCGTCATTCCGGTGGCGCTGCATCGCACCGTGGCGCGGCTCGGCATTCATCGCGAGGTCGAAAAGGTTGTGGGGGTCGGTGTCGCCCTGATGGTTGGCCTCGCCCTCACCGGCCTCGCCCAGGCGCTGGTCCTCAAGGTCGCGGCGGGAATGGCCAGCCACGCCCGCGAGGAGCTGGCGCTGGCGCTCGCCATCATCCTGCTGGGCTTTCTGATGATGATCGTGCGTCGCAACGCGGTGACGCAGGTCGTGGGCTTCATGTCGATGGAGAACGGCCTGATCCTTGCCGCCACCGGCGCTCGCGGCATGCCGCTCGTGGTCGAGGTCAGCGTCGCCTTTTCGGTGCTGATTTCGTTGTTCGTCTTTGCGGTCTTCGTGTTCCGCATCCGCGAACGCTTCGACACCGTCGATCTCGAGGCGCTCGACCGCATGCGCGGGGACCGCCGATGATCCATGCCTATCAGCTCGTCGTGCTGATACCCTATGCGGCAGCGCTTATCCTCGTGGCGGTCCCGGGATACCGCGTAGGCGCCACAGCCAACGTGATCGTCTCGGCGGCGACCTTTGCCGCGGGTCTCTGGCTGGTGGCTGGCGAATCCATCGTCGGCGACTACGCCATCGTCGACGAATTCAACATCGTCTTCATCGCCATCAATACCCTGGTCGGCTTCACGACCGCGCTGTTCAGCGCCTCCTACATCGGCCACGAGATCGAGACCGGCCGGCTGTCGCCGAGCTTTGTGCGATTCTACCACGCCATGTTCCAGGCGATGATGGGCTCGATGAATCTCGCCCTCATCGCCAACAATATCGGCGTGATGTGGGTCGGGTTGGAGCTGGCGACGCTAATCACCGTGGTCATGGTCGGTCTCTACCGCACGCCGCAGGCGATCGAGGCGGCGTGGAAGTACTTCATCCTGGCGAGCGTCGGCATTTCCCTGGCCTTTTTCGGCACCATCCTGATCTACCTCGCCGGCCAGCCGGCGCTGGGCGAGGGTATGCCGGCGATGACCTGGAGCCTCCTGCAGGCGGCGGCGGCGCGGATGGACCCGGCCATTCTCGATCTCGCCTTCATCTTCCTGCTGATCGGCTACGGCACCAAGGTCGGGCTCGCGCCGCTGCACGCTTGGCTGCCCGATGCGCATGCCGAGGGCCCGACGCCGATCTCGGCGGTTCTGTCGGGCCTCCTGCTGAACGTGGCGCTTTATGCCCTGTTGCGCTTCAAGATGCTGGTGGCCGGTCAACCGGCGGCGCTCGATCCCGGTCCGGTCATGGTGGTGATGGGCCTGGTTTCGCTGATCTTCGCCGCCTTCATGTTGTACCAGCGGCGCGACATAAAGCGGCTCTTCGCCTATTCGTCGATCGAGCACATGGGTTTGATCGTGTTCGCTTTCGGCATGGGGGGGCCGCTGGCAAATTTCGCCGGACTGCTGCACATGGCCATGCACAGCCTGACCAAGTCCGGAATCTTCTTCGCCGTCGGCCATATCGCTCAAGCCAAGGGCACGCAGCGCATCGCCGAAATCAGAGGGCTGAGCGTCACCCATCCGCGGCTTGCCGTGGTGTTTGCGCTGGCCGTGCTGGCGATCTGCGGCATGCCGCCGTTCGGCGTGTTCGCCAGCGAGTTCCTGATCCTGACCACGACCTTCGCCCGCGAGCCATGGCTTGCCCTGCTGCCGGCGTTCGGCTTGCTGGTCGGTTTCGGCGCCCTGTTGATGCGCCTGCAAGGCACGATCTTCGGCGAGCCCGTGGGACCGGCCCATCGCGTCGAGGCCTCGTCCGTGCCGATGGTGCTGCACCTGCTGCTGGTGCTCGCGGCCGGCATCTTCCTGCCGCCCCTGCTGGTCGCCTGGTTCCAGCGCGCCGCAGAGCTGCTCGGATGAGCGCCGCGCACGCCCTTGGCGAACTCGTTGCCGGCCGGGCTGCCGGGCCCGATGGCTATGTCCGGCTTGCGGTCGACAGCGGCGTCTGGACGGCCCTCGCCGAGGGCTGCGCGGCGGGCCTGCACGACCTCAGCGCCCTGTGGGCGGACGGCGGCGCGATGCACATGGCCCTCAATGACAGCGGCCGCGGCCTGCGCGCCATCGTCTCGCTGCAGACCGACGCAGGCCGCTATCCGTCGGTCGCCGCCCGTCACCCGCCCGCGCTGCGCCTCGAGCGGGCCATGCGCGACCTCTATGGGGTTCAGCCCGCCGGTCTGCCCGATCCCCGGCCGTGGCTCGATCACGGGCGCTGGCCAGGGCGGCAGAGCGCGGCCCGCTACGAATTCCTGCCGACCGAGGGCGAGGGCCTGCACCAGATACCGGTCGGGCCGGTCCATGCCGGCGTCATCGAGCCCGGCCACTTCCGCTTCACTGCCAATGGAGAGACGGTGGTGCGGCTCGAGGAGAGGCTGGGTTACACGCACAAGGGCGTCGAAGGGCTGATGGCCGGCGCCGGGGTCGAGCAGGCCGCGCGCATCATCGGACGACTCTCGGGTGACAGCACGGTGGCCTACGCCTGGGCTTTCGCCCGCGCCGTCGAGGCCGCGCTTGGCTGGACGCCGCCCCCGCGCGCGCTGCTGCTGCGCGGCGTCATGGCCGAACTGGAGCGTCTGTCGCATCACATCAACGACGTCGGCGCGATCTGCAACGATGCAAGCGTGCTCACCATCCATGCCCGCTGCACGCTGCAGCGCGAGGATGCGCTGGCCGTGGCCGATGCCTGCTTCGGCCATCGCCTGATGATGGATCGCGTGGTTCCAGGCGGCGTGACGGCCGATCTGTCGGGTGAGGGCGTCGGAAAGATCCGCGGGCTTCTGGCGCGGCTCGAGGCGACGCGCGCCGAGGTCCTGCGGGTCTACGATTCGATGCCGTCTTTGCAGGACCGCACCGTTACCACCGGCATCGTTTCAGCGGAGCTCGCTCGGCAATACGCGACGGGCGGCTTCGTCGGCCGCGCCTCGGGCCGCGCCTTCGATGCGCGCAAATCGTTCGCCTATGCGCCCTACGATCGATTGGAGTTCGACCTCAAGGTGCGGACCGCAGGCGACGTCGATGCGCGTCTGCTGGTGCGCATGGATGAGATCAGCGAGAGCCTCAGGATGCTTTCCCAGCTTCTCGGCCGGCTGGCGCCGGGAGAGATCAGGGCTGATCGGCCGGCGGTGGCGGCGGCCGGTGAAGGCGCCGCCCTGGTCGAGGCCTTCCGCGGCGATGTTTTCGTGAGCGTGCGCGTCGGCAATGACGGGCGGCTCGCCCACGTCCACGCGCGCGACGCGAGCTGGTTCCAGTGGCCGCTGCTGGAGGCGGCCATAGAAGGCAACATCGTTGCGGACTTCCCGCTCTGCAACAAGTCGTTCAATTGCTCCTATTCAGGCCACGATCTGTGAGGACCGGGCGATGAGATCGTTCCTGCTCGACGCCCTGCGCAAGGGCACGGCCACGATCGCGCGGCCTGGTCCGGACGCCGCGGCGCTTGAGGAAGCAGCCCAGGCGCTGGGCGGGCGCGCCCGCCAGCGGCTCGGCCGCTCGCTTGCCATCCGCGAGATCGATGCGGGATCGTGCAACGGCTGCGAGCTCGAAATCCACGCCATCAGCAATCCGGTCTACGACGTCGAGCGCTTCGGCCTGAAATTCGTGGCCTCGCCGCGCCATGCCGACGTGCTGCTCGTCACCGGGCCCGTCACCTGGAACATGCGCGAGGCGCTGCTGCGTACCTACAATGCGACGCCGGAGCCCAAATGGGTCGTGGCGCTGGGCGATTGCGCGGTCAATTGCGGGGTCTTTGCCGTTTCGCCGGCGGTGGTCGGGCCACTCGCCGATATCTTGCCGGTCGACCTGCACGTACCCGGCTGTCCGCCGCGGCCAATCGAGATCGTCAAGGCCTTGCTGGCGTTGATGGAGGTCCAGGCTGCGCGCCGCTGACGATTGGACCCGTCGGTGCCGCTTCTCCAGGCCCTAGCTCCTGGCGGCGAGGCTCTTGAAGAGCGCGTCGCTGCGGTCGTCGGCCGGGAAGAAGCACTCGATTCGCACTTCCTGCAAGGTGACGTCCTGCGGGGTTCCCAGGGTGGCGATGGTGGTGAAGACCGAGAGCGACTTGCCGCCGACGATGTAGTCCAGCGTCAACACGGGCGCGGGCCGCTCCTCGAAGCGCAGCTTGCGGAACGACGCCGGCACGTCGGGGTAGGCCATGACCTCCTCGATGAATGCCAGCGCCTTGGGCTCGCCGCCGTCCGCCAGGATCTCGGCGTAGGTCGTCGACACCAGATAGCGCGCGACCTCCTCCCAGTTGGTAAGCTTGGGCCTGAGGCCCTTGGGGTCGAGCAGCGAGCGCAGCAGGTTGGGCTGCTTGCCCGGCGGCGGCGGCGGTGGCGGGCCTTCGTTGAGGAAAACGGTGAAAGCCATGGCCGCGTCATTGGCGTCGAGGAGATTCCACAGCCGGTCGATGACGACGGCAGGGTAGGGTTCCTGCTGCTTCAGCATGCGGTCGATGGCCTGGCGCACCGGCGTCAGTTCCGGCGCACCGAGGCTGGTCTCGCGGTAGACCGGGGCGAAGCCCGCCGCCAGCAACATGGTGTTGCGCTGCCGTAGCGGCACGTCGAGCGCGGTGGTGAGCTGGACCACCATCTCGCGGCTGGGCTTGGCGCGGCCCGATTCGAGGAAGCTGACATGGCGCTGCGATACGCCCGACTGCAGGGCAAGCGCGAGCTGGCTGGCGCCCCGCCGGCGCCGCCAGGTGCGCAGCATGGGACCGAACATGTCGGGCTGGGAGGCGAGGGTCTGGGAAACCGCGGCTGGGGAAGATGTGCGCATCATGACGGGGAGAGTAGCACCCGCGCGCAGGCCCGCCGATTACCTGGGGCGTAATTGCTGCGGCGGCGGGGCGATGCGACCTCCGGCGCGTCCATAGACCCAAGGAGGACGTCATGAACGCTTCATCCGACC
>Ga0210402_10000313_pt1 | contig 55583 bp, 40 predicted proteins | sample IncBWC7MmetaG_FD_161055 | JGI IMG/M metagenome (GOLD analysis project Ga0210402, IMG submission 161055) | Forest soil microbial communities from Barre Woods Harvard Forest LTER site, Petersham, Massachusetts, United States - Inc-BW-C-7-M | ecosystem: Environmental > Terrestrial > Soil >... | reverse complement strand
CTATGCGGCCACTTTCGATACCAACGTGCTCGGCACGATCCTTAGCCTGAAGCACGAACTGCGCGTGATGCTGGCCCAAGGCCACGGCAACATCGTCAACCTATCGTCGACTATGGGCAGCCGCGGCACGGCGGGCGCGTCGATGTACGTTGCCAGCAAGCACGCCGTTGAAGGTCTGACGAAAGCCGCCGCGCTCGAAGGTGCTGCAGCCGGCGTGCGCGTCAACGCGGTCGCTCCCGGGCCCGTGGACACCGAGTTGCTCAACCGCTTCACGGGTACTGCCGAGCGGAAAGCCGGCGCCGCTGCGACCGTCCCGATGAAACGTCTTGGCACCCCTGAAGAGATTGCACAGACGATCGTGTTTCTAGCCTCTAACAAGGTGGACTACCTCACCGGTCAAATCATCGCAGTCAATGGCGGCAAGACCGCCTTGTGACCTCAGCGCCTTCAACAGGAAGAACGAAATGAAACGGACTATCTCAGCGGAAAACAAAACGCTCGTCCTTGAGGCGTTCGATACCCTGTTCAACAAGCGAGACTATGTTGCGGCTGAGCGCTATTGGTCGCCCAACTATATCCAACATAGCGCCCACATTGAGCCTGGTCGTGAAGGGCTTTTCAGTCTCATAAAGAGTATCCCGCCGACGCTGAAATACGAGCCTGGGTTGATTGTGGCCGAAGGGGAGTTCGTGATCGTCCACGGACGGTTCTCAGGCCACGGTCAGCCGAAGAACTGGATCGCAGCGGACATTGTGCGCATCGCCGACGGCGTGCTTGTCGAGCACTGGGACGTGATCCAAGACGAGGCTTCGCGTACGGAGTCAAAGAGCGGTCGTCCCATGTTCGGCGCCGACTTCAGCGAGTGAGCGTCGATGCAACTTGACCAATAGACTCGCTGGCTGAGCGCAGCCGGTGCTGGCGACGAACCGTCGCGCGCATGCACCTCCGCCCATGCATTGCCAACCAGGCACATCGCGTCTTGAGGACTCTTATCATGCAAACGCTCGGGTCGAACGCTTCATCGTTCAATCGCGCCGATAGCCGGCAAAGGACCGTGTCTCGCCGTGCAAGCGGGCTGGTCGGTGAGCCGCCAATGGGTCAGCGCTGCACCGCAATTTGCCATCTTTAGCCTCGCCCCACAAAGCTCACACTTATTCACGTCAACACCAGGAAGAACCAGCATCATGGAAACCAAATCAATCAAGCGTCCAGGACCCAACCACCCGATTACGATCGATCAGAATCCGGCGCGGGTCACCGTGTCGGTCGCGGGCCGCATCATCGCGGACACCCGAAATGCACTAACGTTGAGAGAGGCTGGTTACGCTGCGGTCCAGTACATCCCGCAAAAGGATGTCGACATGACGCTGCTGAAGCGAACGGACCATTACACCTATTGCCCCTACAAAGGCGATTGCTCTTACTACAGCATTCCGCTTGGCGGAGAGCGGTCAGTGAATGCGGTGTGGACCTACGAAGCGCCGTATGCAGCCGTTGCCGCGATCAAGGATCACGTCGCTTTCTATCCAGATCGTGTCGATGCCATAGAGGAGCAGAAGGAAAGCAAGAAAGCGTAGCCGACATGACCGATCTCCTTAATTCCGTTATCGCGGCACATGGCGGCCCCGACCGCTGGCGCACCGTTCGCGCGATCGATGTGACGTTCAACTTCTCCGGTGGGCTGCTGGATCTTAAGGGTTATCCGGGGCATCGCCGACCTTCCGCTTCGGTGGACGCTGTGACACCTCGGACCGTCTTTCAGAGGCTAGGCGATGAATCCGATGAACGGTGGATCTTCACCCCGAATCGGGTTTGGATCGAACGCCGAGACGGTACGATCGTCGAAGAGCGCTCCGATCCGCGCGCGGCTTTTGCGGGGCATGTACGCGAAACGCCCTGGGATCGCCTGCACCTGACCTATTTCCTCGGCTACGCGGTCTGGAACTATCTAACAACGCCCTTCCTCTTTGCCCGGACGGGCTTCGCCACGCGTGAGCTCGAGGCGCACGTCGAAGGTCGCGAAACCTGGCGCGTTCTCGAGGTGACCTACCCAGACGACGTGCCCGCGCATACCAAGGTGCAAAGGCTCTATTTCGGCGACGACTTCATGCTGAGACGGCTCGACTACGTCACCGACGTGCTCGGCGGCGTCGCAGCGCATTACTGCTATGACCACGTGACGATAGACGGACTCGTCTTTCCGACTCTGCGGCGCGTTGTGAGGCGCACGCCAGAGGGCCCCCTCCTGTCAGGGCGTACGTCTTTCATTCTCGACTACACCGACCTAGTGGTCCGCAAATGATTTGGAACACCAGCCGGGATTCAACCCGGATCCCTACGAGCGACGGGTCGTTGGGCGTTCGAGTTGACGACGATCCGCATAAAGCGCGGCTGCTCCTTTGCCAGCGCTGCCGCGGGGCAATGGATGATCGTACGCTCGGCCGGCGGGCGAGTTTTTGGGTGGCGGCCGCAGTCGTCGCGCACACTCTTTGGACCAGTGCGGCACCCGCAATGAGCTATCCGCTATACGCCTCCGAATGGGGTCTGACCCACACGGCGACTGCGGCGATCTTCGCAGTGTTCCCGATAGTCGTTGTCGCTGTCCTGCTATTTTCTGGCGACATGTCCGACTATATGGGACGTCGATCGACAATCCTGATTGGGCTCAGTAGCTCGCTCTTGGGCACAGCGCTCTTCGCTATTGCGGCCGGCGTTTTGTGGGTGTTCGTCGGCAGGGCCTTCATCGGCCTTGGTGTCGGTCTTTGCGCGGGCCCAGCGGCCGCTGCACTGTTGGAGTTCAGCGCTGCGGGACATGAGACGCGCGCCGGTTCCATCAACACCCTCGCGCAGGCCGTTGGGATCGTTCTTGCGACAATCGTCGGTGGAGCGCTGATTCAATATGCGCCTTACCCCACCCGCCTGAACTTCTGGGTGCTGTTGGTCGTCCTTGCGATCTTGTTCGCTGTTGCCTGGTTTCTCCCACGGCCTGTTTCAAACAAGGCGCTAGGACGCTGGCAACCAAAACTGCCGAGCATTCCGCGCGGAATTCGTAAGATCTTTGCCGCGTCGGCGATCGCCGCTGGCAGCGGATATATGATCGGCGGCCTGATGATGTCGCTCGGTGCCCAGATCGCCCGCGATCTCGTGGGCTCCGACAACGTGCTTGTGAACGGCGTTGCAATCGCCCTGTTCGCACTGGCGGCAGGCGTCGTAGCGATACCGGGCAGGCGGCTGACTGCTCGCGCCGCGATAACGGTCGGCGGCATCTCGTCGATAGTCGGCACGGCTCTTTTGGCGCTGTCGACCGCGCGACACGCGCTTCCGATCTTCGTCGCCGCGGCAACAGCGGGCGGAATGGGCTTCAGCCTGATGTACTTGGGTGGCCTTAGCTTGATCAATGCCAACGCACCTGCCGATCGCCGTGGTGGCGTGTTATCCGCGCTCTACTCGGTTGCATTCGCGATGCAGGCCACCATTGTTCTCGTTCTCGGAGCGACTGCCACTAGGTGGGGACTGGGCCTCGCCGTAGATCTCGGCGCGATCGCCATTGCAGTCCTTAGCATTTTCACCATCGGCCTCGCCCTCTCGATCGGGAGACCTCTACCTCGAGAGGCGGTCCTTCAGAAAGGCGCAATGAGCGCTCCCTGCCGTTGACCCACCATCCCGAAGTTTCATGACTGGAACCAGGAAGCCGTTGGAGATAAAGCCATCATGTTCACCAATCTGAGCCTCATTCGTCGGTACGAATCGTAAGGAATTCACAACATGAGCAATCTTTCTGGCAAGACCGCGCTGGTCACAGGCGCGTCACGCGGTATCGGCCGCGCCACCGCCCTTGCCCTGGCCAAAGCGGGTGCCCAGGTGCTCGTCCATTACAACGGCGGGGAAAAGGACGCGACGGCGCTGGTAGCCGAAATCCGCGAAAGCGGCGGGAAAGCCGAGAAGGTAACGGCCGATCTTCGTACACCTGACGGGCCTCACGCGCTCGCCGAACGCGTTCGCGCCATCGTCGGTGACCGTTTGGACATCTTCGTCGCCAGCGCCGGCATCGCCAAGACCGCAACGATCGAAGGGACCACGGTCGAGGACTTCGACGCGCTGTTCGCCGTGAACGTGCGTGCCCCGTACTTCCTCTTGCAGCAACTGCTGCCGGTCCTGTGCAAGGGCAGCAGTGTCGTGCTGCTGTCGTCGCTTGCAGCGCACGCCTCGGTTGGAACCTTATCCGCTTATGCGGCCACCAAGGGTGCCATCGATACCTTGGTCAAGCATTTCGCAGCTGCCTTGGGCGAACGCGGCATTCGCGTCAATGCTGTGGCACCGGGCGTGGTTCCGACCAACATGTCCAGCTTTGCCAAGACCGATGCAGGACGGGAATTCACGCTCGGCATCCAGGCGCTCAAGCGCATGGCCCAGCCAGACGACATTGGCGCTGCCATTGTCTTTCTCGCTTCCGATGAGGCCCGCTGGATCACCGGCGATACGCTGCGCGTCGATGGCGGCTCGAAGCTCTGAGGTCCGTTGAAATCACACCGAAGTTGACTGGGGGAGGGTGTTGCTGTGCTCGCACAGTCGGTGCTGGGGTGGACTTCGTCATGAGTATTCGATGGCACCCAGGCTCGCCTGATCGAGGCTGGGAATCTCAGCTGGACTTGACGGTTATTGCATCATCCCCAGCCTAAGTTGACAATGTCGTGATGTAGCATGCGCGCATCCCTCGAACGCGATTCGCGCAAAGCGCAATGAGTGAACTTACCGCGTTCCAGTCTTTTTGGATTCTCGCAGCCAATACGCTGCTGCACGAGCTAGGCGTGCCGCTGCCCGTCATGCCCACTGCTTTGGTCTTGGCTGCGCGCGGGACGCACGGTGCCGGCGACCTTCTGCTCCTTATCACCGCGATCGTAGCGGGCATGCTGATCGGCAACTCGGTATGGTTCGCGGCCGGGCGGCGTTACGGTGGCGGCGTGCTCAAGTTTTTGTGCCGCTTTTCACTTACCGCCGATACTTGCGTGTCGCGTACCGAAACAGTGTTTGCACGATGGGGCTGGTCGTCGCTCGTCGTGGGCCGTTTCTTGCTTGGTGTCTCATTGGTCGCGCCGCCGCTCGCCGGTGCGCTGGGGATGACGTGGGGCAAGTTCCTCGCCCTTACGACTGCGGGCGCAGCGTTGTATGGCCTCGTAGTGCTCGGGGCGGGGATTCTCTTACGGAATCAGATCGACTGGGCGCTGCGGGAGCTACGGACCCTCGGCTGGCAAACCATGGTAGCTGTAATCGCGACACTCGCGATGTATATCGCGTGGCGGTGGTGGCGCCGTCGCGTAGCCCGCGCGCCCGATGTCTCACGTATATCCGTGGATGAACTGCAGGCGCTGATTACCGCAGGCGAGCGACCGCTCGTGGTTGATGTCCGCGGACGGACAACGCAGCAGATCAACCCGCGGAGGATTCCTGACGCGATTGCGATCTCTCTCGACGCGATCGAAGCTAGCCGCGATGAGCTGCCGCGCGATCGAAAGATCGTCTTGTACTGTGGGTGTCCGAATGAAGCTTCGGCAGCGAAAGCCGCGCGGCTGCTCCTGGGCCGTGGGTACCCTTGGGTGCGCCCGCTTGTTGGAGGCCTAGAAGCGTGGACCTCGGCGGCTAACACCCGCGAGACCGATACCTGAGGCACCATTCCCAGTCTAGACAGAAAACATGAAGCGTGAGCTTCATGTTTTCGTCTCTCGCAAATCAGACACGGCGGTCACAAGATGTCCGATATGGACGGGAGCCACGACCGCCATGCCGGGCACTCGGTGGCGATGTTTCGTGACAAGTTTTGGCTGAGTTTCGCCCTCACTATTCCCGTCGTCTTTTGGTCCAGCGACGTGCAACACTGGCTGGGATATTCCGCACCATCCTTCCCCGGCTCGAGATTTATCCCCGCCATTCTCGGAACCATTATCTTTGGATACGGTGGCCTCGTGTTCATCCGCGGGTCACGAGGCGAACTTGCCGATCGCGAGCCGGGCATGATGACGTTGATCAGCTTGGCGATCATAGTCGCCTTTGGCACCTCGATCGCGGCAACGTTCGGCCTCTTTGAAATTGACGTTTGGTGGGAACTCGCGTCGTTGATTACGATCATGATCCTGGGTCACTGGCTGGAAATGAGGGCAATTTCCCAGGCTCGCGGCGCGCTCAGTGCACTCGCCGCCCTGCTTCCGGACACCGCTGAACGCATAAGGGGCGCAGACACCGAGTCAGTTTCACTCTCGGAGTTGCGCGTCGGCGACATTATTCGTGTCCGACCCGGAGCCCGTGTTCCAGCAGATGGTACTGTCATCGAAGGTGCTGCCGATGTTGACGAGTCCATGATCACCGGCGAGTCCAAGTCGGTACCGAAGGGAACAGGAGACAAAGTCGTTGCGGGAACTGTTGCCAGCGGCGGAAGTCTTCGCGTCGCCGTCACGGCAATCGGAGATCAAACCGCCCTCTCCGGAATTATGCGCCTCGTCGCCGCGGCGCAGGCCTCTGGCTCGCGGACACAAGCGCTCGCTGACCGCGCCGCAGCCATCCTGTTTTACGTGGCGGTCGTGTCCGGCGCGATCACGTTCGCCTACTGGTCGATGTCGGGTGACGTAGAACATGCCCTCATTCGAACGGCAACGGTGCTTATCATTGCGTGTCCGCATGCTCTTGGACTGGCGATTCCGTTGGTCATCGCCATCTCAACATCACTGGGGGCGCAGAATGGCCTCTTGGTGAAGGACCGACTCGCGCTCGAACGTGCCCGGAATCTGGACTTGGTTATTTTCGACAAGACCGGCACCCTCACACGCGGTTCACCAGCCGTGTCGGAAGTCGCGACTGCACAGGGCACGACCGAAGACGATTTGATCGCGCGTGCTGCTGCTGTCGAATCCAACTCAGAACACCCACTTGCCAAGGCAATCGCCGCCGAAGCCAAGCGCCGAGGCGTGAGTCAATTGTCCGGCACGAACTTCGTGGCGCTGCCTGGTCGAGGAGCGGAGGCGCTCGTGGGAGGCGAAAAGATCGCAATCGGTGGACCTCGCCTGTTGACCGAGGCCAAAGTAACGGCGCCGCCGGAAATCGAGAAACTGGCAACCACCTGGGCATCCGACGGGAAGACGGTTCTTTACGTCGTCGCTCAAAGTCGACTACTCGGAGCCTTCGCAGTTGAAGATGAGATCCGACCGGAATCCAGTGCAGCCATCAACGAACTTCATCGACTTGGTATCCGGGTCGCGATGATTACCGGGGATTCGAAGGCGGTTGCCGATTCAGTCGCCCGACGTATCGGAATCGACGAGGTTGCAGCCGAGGTTCTCCCGGCTGACAAGGCCTCGGCGGTAACGCGTTTTCAGGCCGGCGGGAAGAAGGTCGCGATGGTGGGTGACGGGGTGAACGACGCACCGGCATTAGCGACCGCAGACGTGGGAATCGCCATCGGTGCGGGCACGGATGTCGCCATTGAATCCGCCGGCATTGTGCTCGTCCGCAGCGATCCGCGCGACGTCGTTGGGGCAATCGAGCTTTCACGCGCGAGCTACAGGAAGATGATCCAGAATCTCGTCTGGGCGACAGCCTATAACCTGATCGCCATTCCCATTGCGGGAGGTCTTCTCGTTCGGTCGGGGCTCGATCTCCCCATGAGCGTGGGCGCAATAGCAATGAGTCTTTCTACCATCATTGTTGCTGCAAATGCCCAATTGCTTCGCCGCCTCAAATTACAACGCACTCGCTAAAGACAGCTGTGGATCAGCGCTACGTACAAGCACTTTTCCGCTGGAAGGTCGGCAACATGCTGAGACTGTCGGAGCAGGTCCGCGCCGCACCACGGGCAGAATTGAATGTCCCAGTCTATTATTAGCGCGAGTCGTTGTGAGGCGGCCCCAGGTAAGGAAACTCGGCGAGCAGATCGCCGTGCGGGCCTACTCCATCTCCCGTCACTTTCCCGTTGGTGATGATAGCCAGGAAGGTATCGGCGGCGTCGTCGCTGAGTGCGCGGCCATTGTGCGGGAAGGACGCCGGGCGCGTGGGGTCATAGCGCAGGAGGTCCGGCAGCAGTGTGCCTGCCACCCGCCTTGCTTCCTCCGGCGTATACCCACCCGTATGCTCCAGCGCATGCGCGAAGACAGGGACGAAACGGGCATCGTCCGCCGGCTCCGCGGCGAGATAGACCTCGTTCTGCTCGCCGACAAGGAAGGTAAATTGTAAGGGCCGCGCGCCGCGCTCCGCCTGCAGCCAACCTCCGCCGTCGCCCGCCGCCTGGACCAGTGTGCGTGCCCACAGGCCAACCTCTTTCTTCCCCAGAGCCGAGCTGGGCAGTTCCAGCACGATGCCGCAAACGTCTTTGTCGGCCAAGAAATCCTCGGCAATTGGGATGATCAGAAGTCCGGCCCCGTGGGCTGGATGACGACCTCGTCGTGAGCACGATCGTTGGCTAGTCGCAACCTCATTTTCCCAACCCAAACTACGGCGCGGTCCCTTCATCGATCCAGCGGCGGAAAAGTGCGATCCACTCGTCAGGCCACGGCCGCGTGTTATCCGCCGGCATGGACTTATCCGAGAGCCGAGTAAAGACCAGCTCAGCATTCGCTTTCATGACGTTATAGTCGTCAAGCGGAATCGTTCTGGACATACATTGCTTTTGGCCGTCTGTGAACAAAGGACGGATATGGAGCGCAAAACTGGTCGGTCTGTTAGCCATGTGAATATCCTTGAATGACCAAGTTCTTGGTCTATTTTCCGAATGACCGCTCGATCTTTGGATGCGGTCAATTCACAAAAAAAGCATCAGCGCCTAATCTTGCTCCGCCGATTTTCGCAGCCTTCCTGACGAGGTCGGGCGCGGCGTCAGTCGATCTGAGTCTGAACCTACACCCTAGACCATAGCGAAGGCTATAGGACCTTGGTATCGTCGATATCTAGCTGGGACATCTCAGGGGTGTCAGACTACAGTGACCTGCCCCCGACGACGGCGACCAAAGCTGAGTGCCACGCCTATGACCGGAAGCTGCTTGAAGGGACCGCCATGAGCTCCTCAGGTCAGGGACTCAAGCTCGCCTCCCTCGTCGCCGTTAAGCGCAGCGAACTCGCTTGATCGCTATGGCGACATCAGGGCCTGGCAGGTCGCACCGGCAGTGTTCGGCCGCCGCGTGCCAAAGATCCGTGCAGTTGCGCATTGCGAGCTCAGCGTGCGTTCCTGATCGTGGCCGACCCCAATCACTTCGTACGCACGATGATCGAGGGTTATCGACGAGCCGGCGAGATAGCCCTCGTAACGAACGTAGGCCCGCCCGCGCGCGTTGCGGCTAGGGCCTTCGGCTTCGGCGCCGCAAGTCTTGTCGAGCACCGGATGGCGCGGATCGGTGTCGTTGCTGCCTAAGAGATACGTGACGTTGCGCGCGGCATAGCGACGGAAGAGCTGCATCGCCTCGAGCCCTTTTCCGTAGCGGATCATGTTGTCGAGACCGTAGCGGTAGTCGTTGTAATTGGGGCACCAGACTGTGTTGTAAGGCCTGAATGAGTCGCCGTCCGGCCGCTCGTTGGTGAAATACAGATACGAAGAAGGGTTGGCCACGACGTAGCTCAGTTCGATGCCGCTGGCGCGGACTTTTTCGTCGGCGGCATTGAGCACCGCGTAGCGCTGGACCATCTGCGCGCCGCCCGAATGTCCGACCACGACGATATGCTTCAATGCAGGAAAGCGCTTACGCTCAGCGAGACGGGCCACGAGGTCGTCCAGCACGTCGAGCGAGCTGAGCGCAGGCGGCCCGACGAGCGAGTCCTCACCGGCGATCCACCCCTGCGTGCTCCAGATTGGAATGCCCGTCAGGTCGAATTTTTCCGCGTCGGCGCTAGCGAAGAAATTCGGAGCGATCAGCAGCGTGCTTTCCGGTTCGGCGCCGCTCGACATAAGAAGCTTGTAGGCCGCGCGATAGTAGTCGTCGCCGTTCCGCTGCAGCCCGTGCAACACAACGATTGCCTGGACGATGCGACCCGCGTCGCCGTCGAGCGTCTTGCTGCTGTAGAGCGCGAATGGGTACGTCGATGGCGCACGTCCCAGGTCGACGCGCTGCCAGCGTACCTCGGGCTTGGCGCTATCTTCCGCGGCGTGTGCCTCGATGGCCAACATCAGCGCAAGGACTAGGTGAAGGGCATGTCTGAACATGGAAAAGGCTCAGGGTTTCGCACGTGGATTCGAGAAGAGTCCAATATAGCGGGCAAGCAAACCTCAGGTAAAATATTTCAGAGGATCGCTATCCAGACGCCAAGAATATGGCTGTCTGCAGCGTCCTCACGACAACGGAGCACACATGGAGCTACGGCACCTGCGATATTTCATGGCAGTCGCCGACGCGGGGAACATGACCCGTGCGGCCGAGAAGCTCGGCATCCAGCAGCCGCCGTTGAGCCAGCAGATCAAGGCTCTCGAACGCGAGCTCAAGACGCAGCTCTTCAAGCGTGTTGCGCGAGGCGTGGAACTGACGGTCGCGGGCACCGCATTTCGCTATGATGTGCAGACGATACTTCGCCAGGTGGAGCTCGCGGCGAGCCGTGCTGCGAGCATCGCGGTCGGCGTCGAAGGCAGCATCTCCGTGGGCTTCAGCACGTCCGCGGCGGCACATGCGCTGGTGCCACATCTTATCCATGCGTTCCGTGACGCTCATCCCGGAGTGTCGCTTGATGTCCGCGAAAGCAACGCGGCAGAGCTTACCGATTGGGTCGCGAAGGGGACCCTGCAGGCTGCCATTTTTCGCGCACCCGTGTCCCGACCGACTGACGTCGCTTTCTATTCTCTGCTGCACGAGCCGATGCTCGTAGTGCTGCCGATTCGGCATGCGCTCGCCACCACGCGCAAGAGCGTCACAACGGCGGTCTCATTGCGCGCGCTGCGCGACGAAGGCTTCATTCTTGTGCGGCGCCCGGGGGCGCCGGGTATGTACGCGGATTTCATCAGCGCATGCCGCGAACAAGGCTTCACCCCCCGCATTGTCGCTGAAGTTGATCGCATGCTGACCAATATCTGCCTCGTTGCCGCGGGTTTCGGCATTTCCGTCGTGCCGGCCTCGATGCGTGGCTTCCATGCCGAGAGCGTGGCCTATTGCCCGTTGCGCAACTCGCAACTCGCGGCGCCAATGACCTTGGCCTATCGAGAAGACGAAACGAATCCGGCCGCGATGCGCTTTATTGCGTTGGGCAAGAACTTAGCCAAGGCATGGGGCACCGGGGCGGAAGTGCCGTCGCGACGAACGCGTCGCCAAGGCGTACTTTCCACCCATTCTCGCGCTCGATGATTAGATCTTGGCGCTAAAAATTGGGGCCAATCCTGGCCCTGACGATGATCGCGCGCCACTTGAGCATCTCGTCGCGGATAAGATCCGCGAACGCCTCCGATGTCGAGCTCATTGGCTCCGCGCCGAGCTGCTGAAGATGTGTACGAACGTCCGAGCGCGCGAGCGCGCTGGCAACCTCGGAGTTCAATCGTGCTATCACGACGGCGGAGGTACCGCGCGGCGCGATGAGCCCGTACCACGCTACCACTTCGGCACCCGGCACGCCGGCTTCGGCGATCGTGGGAACCTCCGGCAGCAGGGCCGATCGTTCGTAGCCGGCCACGGCGAATACGCGTAATTTGCCGCTCTTCGCGAACGGCAATACCGTCGCCAGCGGACTGAAGAGAAGCTGCACACGACCGGCAACAAGATCCTTGAGAGCTTCTTGGTTGCCCTTGTAAGGGACGTGGACGATATCGATCTCCGCCAGCGATTTGAAAAGCTCACCGGCGAGGTGTCCAGTTGTACCGACACCGGGCGACGCGTAGTTGAGCATTCCCGGGTTGGCCTGAGCATACGCGATCAGCTCGCGCACGTTGGCTGCAGGCACGCTCGGGTGCGCAACGAGCGTCTGCGGTGCGCTGGCAATGAGCGATATGGGCGCCACGTCGCGACGGGGATCGTAGGCGAGGCCCAGATCGAGCACGGGCTCGATCGCCAGAGGGCCCGTCGTTCCCAAACCTAGCGTATATCCATCGGGCGGAGCCTTGACGACTGCTTCGATGCCGATCCTTCCGCCGGCGCCGGCTTTGTTATCGATGATCACGGGCGTTGCCAGTTGCTCCGCTAAAGCTGTTCCGATGATACGAGCGACGAGGTCCACCAGTCCTCCAGGCGTGTAAACGGCGATCAAGTGAATCGTCTTTTGCGGGTAGCGCTGCGTTGATGCGTTGGAGATCTCCGGCGACGCCGCATTGATCGACGTGACGAACAAGGTGGCCAGCATTCCGAAGCAGCGTACCAAATACGTCGGCAGCACTGCTGTTGCCGAATTCGGCGCCGAACGCTTGAGCGTGCGTCGAATGGCAACGTGTCGCGACCCGAAAAGCGATCGCAAGACGGAAACGAACAGCTGATCGACCGATATTTCAAACATATGACTAGCTAGCAAAGATATATTTGACGATAGGTCTGGCCTGCCCTAGCATCCGCTTTGGAAGATGCGCGCCGCAAGTTCGCAGAAAGATCCCTTAAGGATGAAGCTGCGGCTTGTGGCTAAACGACCCAGCGGCGCATCAATCTCAAATACGGCGACTAGCGAAGGCGGAGGATATTATGGGCGCACCGGCGCGCACACGGGCATTACGGATAGGGCCGACTGCACTGCGCAGCGGATCCGATGCGAACAGGGTTCTCGAACTCCGCAGCCTTGCACGGCTCGTGGTGCTGGCAGTCGGCGCGCTCCTGTGTGCCCCATGGGCATTCGCGAGTTCGATCCACATCCTGTTTGTGGGCAACAGCTTCACGAACGGCCGCTACGACCCTGTACGCTTGTACAACGCCGCCAACGTGCACGACCTGCAGTGCCTAACCATCGCGACCTGCTCGGCGGCGGAATTGCCGCCCACGCCGTTTCCCCCGCCGGTTCCCATGCTGCCACTGCCGACTACAACTACGCTGTCGGAGTACGGCCCGTATGGCGGAATCCCGGGAATCTTCAAGCAGTTTACTGTCGAAGCGGGCCTCGACTACGACGTGTCGCTCGACACGATCAGCGCGGCAACGCTGCTCGCCGGATTCAATAACCAGGCGTCGCGCCGGGCGGTCATCGCCGACGCTAAGTGGGACATCGTGGTGTTGCAGGAACAGAGCTTCCTTCCCTTGCCGGCGGTCACCGATACCGGCGCCGCGACCCGCGGCGTCTTCGCCAATTTCCAGGCAGGCGTGAACAATCTCACGGCGGCCATTCTCGCGAGCGATCATGCGGCCGGCCGCTCCAACGCCGAAATCTATCTCTACGAAACCCAACCGCTCGCCTCGTATACCTATGCGAGTGACAACCCTGCCGCACCGATCTTCGGCAGCAGCACGAGCCCTCCCGGAGGGCTCAATGCGCCCTATGTTGGCGACCCTATCGAGACGATGACCGACGATCTGCACAACGCCTACTTCGCGGTCGCGGCGCAAAATCCCGCCGTTGCCGGCGTGGCGCCTGCAGGTGATGCCTGGCTTCGCGCCATCGAAACAGGCATTGCCATGCGCAACCCCTACCTTGCCGTCGAGCCGGCGGGCCAGATCGATCTTTGGGACAGCGATCCCGCACTCGCTTGCTGTACGACGCCGATTGGCTATCATCCCAGTTCGTACGGCGCTTACCTGAGCGGCCTCGTACTGTTCGCCACCATCACCGGCGCTGCGCCGATGAATCTCGGCGCGAATGAACGCGTCGCGGCGGACCTCGGAATTTCACCGGACATTGCAGGACAGTTACAGCGTGTCGCACAAGCCACGGTGATCTGCCAGGAGATCAAGACTACAAAGCTCGCTTTCGGCAAGCATCGCGGCGACCCCGGGTATTCGATCATTGCGGATGCGGACGGGAACGGCGTGGTCGACTTCCGCGACGTGGCCCTGCTCCTGCCGTTGATGCCTGCCGGAACGCTTTGCCGTTGACCGAATAGCGATAACGCGCCACCCTTGAGCGCGCTTTCGCGCGCGCCGGACCTCTTCTGTTTACGAAGAGGGAAAGCTGATCGTTTCAAACGAGCTAGGCGGACGCTCAAGACGTGTGGCTTGGGCTACGTACGAAACGACTCCGCCCGAGGCTATTGCTGGGCGACCGCGTCTTCTCTCCCGTTCCTCGAAGAACGTGGCGGCAGAAGACGCCAGAAGATGCACTGTCATCAATCCGCCATCGTGCTGCGGTAACGTACGTACGTCGTGGCGGCCAGCTGTCGGTCGTTCGCACGAAGTCGATGAATACCGGCGCACGGCGTTGCGGTACCGGGCGCGCCAGAAGCGTGGTTGCTGTTCGCGCTGCTAGTCGCCGGCTCGTTACTCGCGACGCTGCCGTCGCTCACCGCGCTGCGCGCCTCCGCCAACCGCTTGCTACGGCTCGCCTGAGCATCTCAGTCGCATCTATCCCTTCGGGTAACGATCCACAGCATGGTGCCGCGGCAGCGCCGCGCACCGCAGCGACAGGTGAACGCGCGTTGCGCACGCTTGCTCATTCGGCCCTCATACTGGAGGCGATAGTCGTACCGCAATTCCTCGCCCGCGCGAATCGTGCGCTTCGCGCAAATGAACACACGGCTCTTATCGTATTCGATCGCCTCACAATTCGGATCGCAGCCGTGGTTAATCCATCGCGCAGCGTTCCCACGCAGGCTCGCATCGATGACGGTGCCATCGCAGAGTGTAAACAGCATAGTGTGGTAAGGATCCGCCGCATTACTCGGCGGACGCTTGTCGGCCGCGCCGGGCGCTAACCGTGTGCCCCGGTATTCGACGATGCGCGCTCCCTTGCGAATGGTTCGCGTCGCGAAGATGCCGCGCCCATGCGTCGGCGAAGGGCGAATGATATAAGGCGGTGATGTTGAAGCGGGCACGGTAAGTCAAACGCAGCCTACGATGATGCGAAAGTAACGTCACTGTACCATTTTGTTTTGCTGGATGAATCGACGCGGTAGCGCTTTGTGACATCGAGTTCAGGCAGAAATCTTGCCGAAGCGATGGAGTTTGCGGCACTAAGTCGCTAACGGGATAATCACAAAGCCCAGCTGGAACCCTGGGTGCCGATCGTTATCGAACCGATACATGGCGCATATCATGATTTTCCGTGTGCCGAATTGCGGAGTGATTCATAATTCTCGGCATTCCGGGCGGAGCTGGAATCGATCGTTGGACTACGATCCTCGTATGGCAGCAAACAGATCGACCCGTCTGGAGTGACATCAATGCCCGATTCAACCTGTCGTAGTCAAGACGCAATCAACGAAGATACGATCGACTGTCACAATGCTGTAACACGTCCGCGGCCAAACAGCGCAAGCGGCCCTTCTCGGCACAGCAGCCCTCCCGACGGCCCTAGCTGAGGGGCGAAATTCGAGCACCCATTCAAGGCACACATGAACCCCCGCGACGTTCCCGACACTACCCGGCTGACACCACGCGACGATCTGCTCGCGAGCGCATGGACCGACCGCGATCTGGCTTGGCTGGAGTTCAATCGCCGGGTCCTGCACGAGGCGCAGGACCCGCGCACGCCTCTGCTCGAACGGCTGAAGTTTCTCGCGATCTTCACGTCGAACCTCGACGAATTCTTCATGAAGCGAATGGGTGTACTTCGCGGCAAGGCCCAGGTCGCGGACGAGGATGATCCAGGTGCACGTGCCGAAGACGCGCGCGAGCATTTGTCGACGATCCGCCGCACAGTCCTCGAGATGCTCGCGGCGCAGGCGGCCTGTTTTTCGGACGAACTGCGACCCGCTTTGCGGCAGCACGGCATCGTTATCGCCACCTGTGGCGAGATGAGCGACGCCCAGCACGACGAGCTCGGCCGTCATTTCGATTCCCATATTTCTCCCGCGCTTACGCCCCTCGGATTCGACCCCACCCACCCGTTTCCTTTCATGTCCAACCTTTCGACCAACTGGGGGTTCATACTGCGAGCCCCCGGATCGGACGAATACGTGCCCGTGCGAGTCAAGAGTCCGACCGGATTGCCGCAGTACGTGTCAGTCAAGACCGACGTTCCACCCGGCGAACGATGGTACGTCGACGTCGAGGATCTTATCCGGCACAACGCGGCGAAGCTGTTCCCGGGGATGGAGATCGTGCACGCGACCCTGTTTCGCATCCTGCGCAATGCCGAACTGGAGCTCGATGACGATGACGGCGACTCGATGCGGGAAACCATGCTCGACGCGCTTCGGGAGCGCCGGTTTCAACCGGTCGTCCGAGTGGATTTTTCGCCGGGCGCGTTGCCGGAGATTCGCCGCCAGCTCATGGAACGCTTCGACCTGACCGAGGACGATACGTATGAGCTTCCGGGGTTGATCGACTATAACGATCTTCTTCAACTAGCCAGTATCGATATACCGGCGCTGCGCGATGCGCACTGGACGCCGCTTCCACCGATGAGGCTCGACGACGAGGACGCCGACATCTTCGCCGCGATCAACGCCGGCGATATTCTCGTTCATCACCCCTACGACAGCTTCGATGCCAGCGTCGAGCGATTCATCGACGCCGCCTCGGTTGATCCCCAGACCATCGCGATCAAGATGACGGTTTATCGGGTCGGCGACGACACGCCATTCGTGCGCTCGCTGATTCGCGCGGCCGAAGCGGGAAAGCAGGTTGCCTGCATTGTCGAGGTCAAGGCTCGCTTCGATGAAGCGCGCAACCTGCATTGGGCACAGGAGCTCGAAAAGGTCGGGGCTCATGTCGTCTACGGCGTGAGAGGGCTCAAGACGCATACGAAACTCGCCCTGGTCGTTCGCAAGGAGGGGAGTGCACTGCGCTGCTACGCCCACATCGGAACCGGCAACTACCATATCAAGACCGCGCGCCTCTATGCGGACGTCGGGCTGTTCACCTGCGATGCGGCCCTCTGCGCCGATATCGTCAATTTGTTCCACTACTTCACCGGGAGGTCGCTCGCGCCGGCGTTCCAGCAGCTGCTGGTCGCGCCCATGAACATGCGCGAGCGGTTCCTGTCGATGATCGAACGCGAGATCGAGCATCGGCGCGCAGGCCGTCCGGCGCGCATCGTGGCCAAATTGAACCAGGTTGAAGATATCGCCATCTGTCGTGCCTTGGCCGCAGCCTCGCAGGCCGGCGTTTCCATTGACCTGATTGTCCGGGGGGTTTGCTGCCTCGTACCTGGCATAGCCGGCTGGACTGAGAACGTGCGCGTCCGCTCGATCGTAGGTCGATTCCTGGAACACGCCAGGATTTGTTACTTCGCGAACGGTAGCGAGAACCCGCTGGAGGGCGACTTTTACATCGGTTCAGCGGATTGGATGTATCGTAACCTGTCGCGTCGCGTGGAAGCGGCCGCCCCCGTTCGAGACCGCGTGCTGCGCGAGCGACTGTGGGAAATCCTTGAGGTCAACCTGCGCGATCGCCGACAGGCGTGGGAGATGCAGCCCAATGGCGATTACGTCCAGATGCGCCCAGCAGCCAACGCGACCGGTCCGGAAGCCATCGGCACCCACGAGTGGCTGATGGAGACCGCCCGGCGACGCACGAGGTCGTGATGATCTTTGGTACGTGCCGAGCGACGCTGACACACACTTGTCGGCCGGTTCTTCATGCGGCGACATAGGCGACCGCTGTCACGGGCGCGGTGAAGCAGCGCCTCGACAACCTCCCACCATCAGCCGCGAGTCAAGCCGGCGACGCTGTACACGCCGGATTGGGGCAGTGGTGGATGCCGGCGCCAGGCATACCGATCGAGTGCGGTCCGGGTAGGCGATTGTGCTCCACAAATATTCGATCTCAGATAGACTGACCCGTAAGTGCGCGAGTTGCGCCGAGCTGTGCCATGATCGCAGGGTGATCTTTCTGGTGCGAACCAGCCTTCGGTTGCTTGGCGGACGTGGTCGGCCTGTTCGTGCCATCGAACGTGCGAGAGCATGGTGCACCGAGGGGACGCCTAGCCGGGCGCGCGCTTTCACTCTTCCCAGTGCGCTTGGGGTCCTGTTGTCAATGTCGGCCGCAGCGCAAGGACTAAGCGCATCTGGCCAGCCGGCTTCTGTCGCCGGTCCTCCCATCGGGCCGACGATGATGCGGGTTGTTCCGTATCTCGACGAAATGTACGCGCTGCCTGCCGTTGCGCCTGCAGTTCCATCCGCGTCGTGCTACCGCGTTGGGCGCTGCTCCGCATATGACCTCTACCGCTTCAGGGATCGACCGAATCGGCTGACGAGGCTGGCGCCGGAGGCGCCAGAGAGTGTCGCATGGCCGGCTTCGGTTCCGTTCCTGTGGTCTCTCGTTCCTGCCACTCCGGAAGAGAACATTCTTCCACAGTATCGGAAGGCGAGCCAAGTGCGTGATGAGTACCGCGCTGTTGGCAGACCGATTGACGGCCCCAACTGAATGAGGTCCGAACGTCGTCGCGGCGTGATCCGCAAATACTCCCACACCATGATCGATGCGATCCCGACGGCTACCTCATCGAGGTCGGCCAATATACTCAAATGGCGCTCGACCGTTTCAAAACTACGCCAGTTGAATTGCCAAGCAGCTTCACAACTCCACTCCGCAGATGCACCAGAACCTTTTCGTGGTGATTCGTCCGGGCTATCCTTGCGAACGAGCCACGTGAATTTGTGCGCGCTTTCCGGGCCCCGAGCAGCTCAGCTCTTGTTCATCTCCGGATGCGTCGCGCCGGCGCGCTCGGCGGAGGCGCGGCGAGCTTGCGCCTCCGCCGAGCGGATCGGCAAACGGCGCACAACCAGACACGCTACAGGCACGACAAACATCGAGAGGACGAGCGCTGTGGTCATCCCCCCTATGATTGGCGCGGCAATGCGGCGCATGACCTCGGAACCTGTTCCGCTGCTCCACATGATGGGCAACAAACCGGCGATGACGACGCAGGCAGTCATCATGATCGGCCGCACGCGAAGCGCAGCGCCGGCGACGATGGCATCGGCGAGTGCATGCTCGTCCGCGAGCGTGCCAGCCGCCTTGCGCGCGTCGATCGCGGAGTTGATGTACACGAGCATGACGACACCGATCTCGGACGCGACACCCGCGAGCGCGATGAAACCGACCACCGAGGCAATCGACATGTCGTAGCCGAGGAGGTCCATGAGCCACAGACCGCCGACGAGCGCGAACGGCAGCGTCGCCATGATGATCAAGGAATCGCTCGCACGGCGGAACACGACGACGAGCAGCACGAACACGGTGGCGAGCACTGCCGGCACGACGATCCTCAAGCGCTGCGTCGCACGCTCGAGGTACTCGAATTGACCCGACCAGGAGATCGAATAACCGGGCGGCACCTTGACTTGATCGGCGACGGCGCGTTGCAGATCCCGTACGGCGGAGCGGAGGTCGCGCCCGCGGACATCGACGTATACCCAACCGGACAGACGGCCATTTTCGCTCTTGAGCATCGAAGGTCCGTCCGTCACGGCAATGCTCGCGACATCGCTCAAGCGAAGCTGTGCGCCGCGCTGGGTCAGCACGGGCAGCCGCCGCAACGCCTCGACTGAATCGCGTGCATCACGGGGGTAACGCACGTTGATGGGGAAGCGCTGCAGGCCTTCGACCGTTTCTCCGATGTTGTCCCCACCCACGGCGGCCGCGATGACGCTTTGAACGTCGCTGATGTTCAAGCCGTAGCGCGAGGCGCTCGCACGGTCGATGCGCACGTCGATGTAGCGTCCCCCTGAGAGACGCTCGGCGAATGCGGAGCTCACGCCGGGAACCTCTCTCGCAACGTGCTCGATGTCGACAAGCACGTGGTCGATCTTACCGAGATCGGCACCGGCCACCTTCACGCCGACGGGACTCTTGATGCCGGTGGCTAGCATATCGATGCGCGCGCGCACAGGCGGCAGCCACACGTTGGAGAGACCAGGCACGCGCACGGTGCGGTCGAGCTCTGCGACGAGCTTCTCGGGTGTCATCCCGGGCCGCCATTCGTCACGCGGCTTGAACTGGATGACTGTCTCGATCATCTCGAGCGGCGCAGGATCGGTGGCCGTGTCGGCGCGTCCCGCCTTCGCGAACACGCGCGCGACCTCCGGCACCGAGCGGATCAGGCGATCGGTTTGCTGCAGCAGCTCGCTCATCTTGCCCGCCGAGATGCCGGGGAGGGCGGACGGCATGTACAGGAGGTCGCCTTCGTCGAGCGCCGGCATGAACTCGCCGCCGATGCGACTCGCCGGCCACAGCGCTGAAGCCGCGATCACGAGCGCGACGGCGATGGTCGCGATCGGTGCGCGCAGCACGGCGCGCAGCGCGGGTCGGTACCCGGCGGCGAGCACGCGATTGACCGGATTCTCCAGCTCGCCAGGGATGTGCCCGCGGATAAAGTAACCCATGAGCACAGGAACCAGCGTCACCGAGAGCGCTGCGGCGACGGCCATGGTGTACGTCTTCGTGTACGCGAGGGGTGAAAAAAGTCGTCCCTCTTGCGCCTCGAGCGTGAAGACTGGAACGAACGAAAGCGTGATGATGAGGAGTGAGACGAAGAGCGCCGGGCCCACTTCAACCGACGCCTGCGCGATCAAGTGCCAGCGTGTGCGCGGGTCGGGACTCGCTCCGTGGTTCGTCCGCTGCCACGCCTCGATGTGCTTGTGTGCGTTCTCGATCATCACCACCGCGGCGTCGAGCATCGCGCCGATCGCTATGGCGATGCCGCCGAGGGACATGATGTTCGCGTTGATGCCTTGGTGCCGCAAGACGATGAACGCGATGGCGACACCGAGCGGGAGCGAGACGATGGCCACGAATGCCGAGCGAACGTGAAGCAGGAACACCAGGCACACGAGGGCCACCGCCGCGAACTCCTCGACGAGTATGGTGCTGAGGTTGTCGACGGCGCGGCGGATGAGGCTCGAGCGGTCGTACGTCGTCACCACTTCGACGCCCGGCGGCAGCGCGCTCTCGAGCGACGCGAGCTTCGCCTTGACCGCGTCGATCGTTTCGAGCGCGTTGCCGCCCGATCGCATGACGATGATGCCGCCTGCGACCTCGCCTTCGCCGTCGAGCTCCGCGATGCCGCGGCGCGTCTCGGGGCCGACCTGCACGCGCGCGACGTCGCCCAGCGTGATCGGCACACCGGCGTCGCTGACGGCGAGCGGAATGTGTCGGAAATCGTCAAGCGACTGCAGATAGCCCGACGCTCGGACCATGTATTCAGCCTCGCCGAGCTCGACGACGGAGCCGCCCGTCTCCTGGTTGGCGCGCTGCACGGCATCGATCGCCTTGCCGTGCGGAATGTTGTAGGCACGCAGTCGATCCGGATCGAGAACGATCTGGTATTGCCGCACCATGCCACCGACGCTCGCCACTTCGGCGACGTTCGGCACCGTCTTGAGCTCGTATTTGAGAAACCAGTCCTGCAGCGCACGGAGCTGCGAGAGATCCATCTGTCCGGTGCGGTCGACGAGCGCATATTCGTAGATCCACCCGACTCCGGTCGCATCCGGACCGAGCGATGCCTTCGCTTGCGCGGGAAGTCTCGTTTGCACCTGGTTCAAGTACTCGAGCACGCGCGAGCGCGCCCAGTAGAGATCCGTCCCGTCGTCGAAGAGGACGTACACAAAAGAATCGCCGAACATCGAATATCCACGCACGGCCTTCGCGCCGGGCACCGAGAGCATCGTCGTCGCGAGCGGATACGTGACCTGTTGCTCGACGATCTGCGGGGCTTGACCCGGAAACGTCGTGCGGATAATGACCTGCACGTCGGAGAGGTCCGGGATCGCGTCGAGCGGCGTGCGCACGACCGACACGACACCCCATGCCGCCAACAGCAGCGTGGCGAGCAGCACGAGCAGCCGATTGTCGATCGACCAGCGGATGAGCCGCGCGATCACGGCGTTGACTCAGCGCGCGGTGGCGCGCCGTGCTGCGCGTTGGGCGCGTGATCCACGCTGCGCTCGCCGGTCGACGATGCCCGCGCATCGTTCGCAGCGTTCGCGGGCATCTCGCCCATGCGCGTCGTCGCAGCCTTCAGGTTCGCTTCTGAGTCGATGAGGAATTGCCCTGATACGACGACGCTGTCGCCGGCGCTAACACCCTTACGGATCTCCGTCTGCCCGTTGCTTTCGATGCCCGTCGCGACGTCGACGGGCGCGAAGCGCCCGTCCCCCTGGGCGACAATGACGACGGTACGCTTGCCGGTCCGGATCACGGCTTCGCTCGGCACGAGCACCACGTCGCTTCGACGCGTTGGCGCGAAATCGATGGTCGCGAACATGCCCGGGACGAGACGGCCGCCGGGGTTCGCGAGCTCGATGCGTGCCTTGAGCGTTCGCGTGGTCGCGTTGACCTCGGGCAGGATCGCACTCACGCGTCCCTTGAATACGGACCCAGGGAGCGCAGGCGTGCGCGCCTCGACGGCGCTGCCGGGACGCACCTCGGCCGCCGCCCCCTCGGGTACCTCGGCGTTCACCCACACCGTCGCAAGCCCGTTCAGACGAAAGAGCGGGGCGCCTGCAGCGACCGTCATCCCTTCGCGGGCGGAAAGCTCTCCCACCACGCCATTGATCGGTGAGTTGATCGTGAACCGCGGCTGCACGGCGCCCCGGGCGTCGACCTCCCGAATCTGCTCGTCGCTCATGCCGGCGAGCCGCATGCGCTGCGCCGCGGCGTCCGCGAGTCCGCCGAGCGCGAGGGCGTCGACGTCGGTACGGAGCCGCTTCGCCGCGAGGTACTCTTCCTGCGCCGCGACCCATTCCGGCATGTAAATCTCCGCGAGCGCTTGGCCCTTGCGCACGGGATCGAGCGCGGCGCGAACGTGGAGCTTTTCGACGAAGCCGTTGCTGCGAGCCTGCACGACGACGACGTCGCGTTCATTGTAAGCCACGTTGCCGACCGCTGAGATCGCGCTAGAGAGCGACCCCGCTACGGCCTTCGCCGTGCGTACGCCGAGGTTCTGCTGGAGGCGCGGGTTGATGGCGACACCCCCGCCGCCCGGAGCGTCGTCGGCATAGACGGGGACGAGCTCCATGTCCATGAAAGGCGACTTGCCGGGCTTGTCGAACTTCGGCCCCGGCACCATCGGATCGTGCCAGTAGAGCACGTGCTTGCCACTTGACGGATCGACGTCGCCTGCCTTAGCCGGGGACGCGTTCGCCGCGGCCGATGGCGCAGAGCGCGTTGCATTCGAAGCAGCGACGATACCCGAGGCCTTGGTGCGACCGCGCTCGACGCCCGCTTCAAACGCTGCGTATGCGACGAACCCGAGAACGACCGTCGCGGCGCCGCCGATCGCCAACGCGCGGGGGCTCATACGACCCCCACGCTCGCGGCCGGCGCCGCTTCGCTGCCCCCCAAGAGGGAGTAATGAGCGCCTTGGGGCCGCCCGGCGGTGCTCATGGCGCGCGCTCCTCGGACGAAGGCGCGCGTGACGCGGTCGGCAATGCATCGGGGAGTGCGAAGTTGATTCGCGTCCACGTCCGCGCTACCTCGCGTTCCATCTCGACACTCTGCATTTGCACTTCAGCCTCCGCACGGCGAGCGGAGAGCGTGTCGGTGAGCGATGCCTTGCCACCGCGATACGCGACGAGCGTCGCCAGCGTGCGCTCGCGCGCGAGCGACACGAGCTCACGAGCGTAACGGTCGCGTCGGTCGCGTGCGTGCTGCCACTCATCGATCAGGATGCGTGTTTCCGCCACTTCCGTGCGAAGCTTCTCGTCGCGCGCCGCGCGCGCTTCGTCGCGCTTCGCGAGCGTCGCCGCGATCTCGGGCGGCGATTGCCGGTCGGCTTGCGCGACGCGCACGTCGCTCGCCGCGATGTCCTCCTGTTTCTGAAGGAGCGCGACCTCGGGATGCCGTGTGAGGTCCCCTTCGAGCGCTGCGGGCCTCAGCAGGATGCGATCGATGTTCGGCAGCGCAGCGAGCGGCGCATCGCCCGCGTCACCCACCCAACGCTTGAGCGCGATCCGGGCGGCGCGCCCGCGGTGCCCGAGCTCGCTCGCCTTGTCTTCAAACGAGACGAGCATGCTGCGCGTGGCGTAGAACTCCGCTTGCGTGAGCCGTCCAGCCCAATACATGCGTTCGGCGCCCTCCACCTCGACCTGGGCCAACTTGAGTTGATCGGCGGCGACGCGCGTCATCTGCTCGACGTAATAGCACTCGAGCCACGCGAGCGCGGTCTCACGGGCGATGTCGACGCTCGACGCGATCTTCTGCGCTGCGGCGCGATCGGCTTCGCGCGCGTAGCGCTCCGCGAGCGCCTGGCGCATTTCGGGGCTCAACGGCTGCTGGGCGAGGCCGGTGCGAGTGATCGTATTGACGTTTCGCCCGAAGCTAAAGCGGTCGGCGCCCTCGATGGGCAGATGGTCGACGCCGAACTTGAGGGTGGGCTCGGGCAACTGCGCGGCGGCGGCCGCCATCTCGCGCGCCGCGGCGATTGCAGAGTCGTACGCAGCTACCTGCCGTGAGCGCTCGATGGCGAGCTGCTGCGCTTCGGTGAGCGCGAGAGGCGCCGGCGCGGCAACGGCCGCGCCCATCAGCGCGACCGTTGCGCACGACGCGAGCGCTTGCACGAGCGCGCTACGAACGGCACGGCAACGGCGGCGTAATGCCTGGCCCTCGACCGGCGCACGCGGGCGACAAGGCGCTGAAAAGAGCTTCGGCGGGTATGTAGATGGAACGTACAACAAGGGTTGCTCGGCCGAGATTGCGCTTAGCACGCTGCCGGACCGACCCGGCGATCAACTCAATATTATGCATGCAACGCGGGAGTGCCGCGCCTTCGACGATCCTTTTTTGTGCTTTCACGCATCGCGCAGAAGCTACCCTTCGTGATGTGGCTGCCGTTCGCGGCTTCGCGACTCGACCTTGGGCTAATTGACTTTTGCGCGTGACAGTCGGATGATTTTAGTCGCGTCGAGCAGAGAGCGTCCGGCGGCTGACGTAGGCTGAGAAGGGCATTGTTCCAACCTGACAGGGAAAAAGAACAACAAGCTGGGTCCACAAGGTTGAGGAGGAGATTTTCGCTGGAGACCAGCCGCCGCAGCTAACGCCATCGCTTAGTGGCGTGGCAGTTGGCGAGCACGCTCCGGCAATTCCATCGAAGGACGCCAAGCAGGCGACCCATGCGGCGAATCGCGATGCCGCTGCGATCCGCTGCAATGCGCGTCCTCGTCTCCGTAGCGAACTATCGAATCGAGAGGTCATGACTGCACCCGAAGGCTCCACGCGCAGCGCAGGACGGCGCGTCAGAGAGCTCCTGAACCACATGTTTTTCACGCTCTAATGAGGAGACTATTCATGAAACAGACGAAAGTTTCACATGAAGCGACGCGCAGTCTTCATCGGCGGCGCGATGCTTCAACGATGCCGGTTCGCATGGTCGCTTTGTTCGCGTGCGCGGCGCTCGTAGGCAGCACCGCGTACTTGCGCGCCGGCGACACGCTCGCACAGAGTTTCGGGGGCGCGGACAACCAAAACCAGCTGCCGGGTCCGACCAACAACATCACCATCGAAATGCACGAAGGCACGAACATGAACGCCTTCCCGTCGCCCGACGGCGCGAATATAGTTCTCTCGCTGCAAGGCGGGCTATGGATCATGCCCGCGAGCGGAGGCACGGCGACGAAGATCACGCCATGGGACGTCGAATCGACGCAGCCCGCGTGGTCGCCCGACGGCCAATGGATTGCGTTCCAAAATTATTCCACTGACGCGAACTACGCGATCTGGGTGGTGAAGTCCGACGGATCGCAGCTCCATGCGCTGACGAGCGGACCGTTCGACGATCGCGAGCCGTCCTGGTACCCAGATTCGAGTAAGCTGATCTTCTCCTCTGACCGCAGCAACGACAAGCAGTACAAGATCTGGTCGGTAACCCTCGGCGGCACGTTGCAGCAGCTAACGACGGGCACCGGGGCGGAGAGCAACCCGGTCGTGTCGCCCGACGGCACAAAGATCGCGTTCGTCAACAACGGCAACACGATTTTTACGATGCCGGCGGACCTGAGCGCCGCGCCGACGCAATTCGGCAGCGGCAACTATCCGCAATTTACGCCGAACAGCCAGGGGCTCGTCTACCAGAATACAGCGGGCAATCTTGTCGTGAACGGCAACGTGGTCACGAGCGGCGAAGATCTCTTCCCGTTCCCGGTGGAGTACATGGGCCCGAACAAGTTCGTCTATACGGGCACCGGCAAGATCCTTACGAGGGATTCCAACGGCGGCAACGTCCAAACCATCGCGTTTAGCGCCACGCAGGTCCTTCGTCGGCCGGTCATCACACCGCTATCGACTCGACCGAGCCTCGGCGCCACCACGCCGCAGCCCGTTAAAGGCATCAACGGCCCGGTGATCTCGCCCGACGGTCAGAGCATCGCATTTATCGCATTGAACGACCTCTGGATGATGAAGATCGGCCAAGCGCCGGTGCGGCTCACCACCGACACGGATCGCGACGCCGATCCGCGTTGGACGGCGGACAGTCGCTTCATCTACTGGTCCACCGACAAGAACAACGCCGGTGCCCTCGCCGTCGACAAGATCGACGTCGTCACGCGCGAGCGCACGCGCGTTGCTATGATCCCGGGCGTCTCGATGATCCAGCCCACAATCTCGCCCGGGGCGGATCGTTTCGCCTACTCGACCGGCTCAGGTACCACCGAGGTCATGGACATCGCGACCCGCACGCGCACGCAACTCGTGGCACAGCTCTCGCCGCAGCCGCAGGTCGGCCGGCCTTCGTGGTCACCCGACGGCACAAAGCTCATGATCACCGACAACGACCGGGTCAATCCGCGGTTCCGCGAGGGTTATAACAAGCTGCGGGTCATCGACATCGCGACCAAGACGGCGACGTGGTATCCCGTCGGGCCGGCACCGGCGGCGATCTCCGATCGCACGGAAGGCGCAGCCGCGTGGTCGCCCGACGGTACGAAGGTCGCGTTCATCAGCGACTCCGTCCTCAAGATAATGCCGACCAACGCGGATGGCTCGCCGTCCGGTCCCGCAGTGCAGATTACCAACGAGGCTTCGGACGCGCCGACGTGGCAGTCGGACTCGCAGACGCTCATGTACATGGCGAGCGGCCAACTCAAGAAGATCAAGGCGGACGGAACGGGCCAGCAGAACGTTGCGCTCAGCATGACCTATACGCCGGCGGCGCCCACTGGCACCACGATCATCCACGCGGGCCACCTGTGGTGGGGCGGCTCGCCTGTGGAGAAGGCGAACGTCGACATCATCATCAAAGGCAATCGGATCGCCTCGATCGGACCACACTTCGACCGTCCGCAAACGCCGGACACGACGTTCATCGACGCGTCGCAGCAGACCGTGCTGCCGGGTTTGTGGGATCCACACTTCCATCCGCTGAACGTCTACCAGGGCAGCCAGTTCAACCAGGTCTGGGCGGCGATGTTCGCGTACGGGTTCACGTCCGTGCAGTCGGTGGCTGGCCCGGTGTACGCGAGCACCGAGATCCGCGAAGCGCTGGATTCGGGCAACCTGATCGGCCCCCGTCTCTTCACATCGACGCCGCTGCTCGAAGGCAATCGCATGTAGTATGACATGTCGCGCGGGATCCGCACCGCGGCGATCGCCGATATCGAAGTGACGCGCTACGCTGCAGTCGACATCGACTGGATCAAGACGTACGTGCGCGACCCGATCCCGGCGATGAATCGCTTTGCCGCGTTCGCGCAACAGATGGGCATCCCGAGCGGCACGCACCTCTTGTACCCCGGCGCCTCGACTGGTCTTCAAGGGATCACGCACCTGCAGGCCACGCAGCGGATGGGCTATGGCTGGGCGAAGTCGCCGACGGGCGTAGCGTACCAGGACGTCAATGCCTTGGTCGGTCTCGGCCAAGTGCACCTCACCGAGACGCTCAGTGCCAACTTCCTCGCAGCACAGAGCCCGATCCTGCTGGGTGGCGATCGCTTCAACGTGCTGATGCCGATTCCCTACGTGAGCAGCCTGCTCGCGATGCAACCGGGGACCCCGGCGCAGCTCGCGACCCTCAAGATCGCGACCGACGACGACGCACGTGCCATCGCCGCAGGCGCGCTCTTTGCCCAAGGAACCGACGTGCCGCTCAACCCGCCGGGCGTAACGAACCACTCGAACCTGATGGCGTTAGGGCGGAGCATGTCGAATTTCCAGGCACTCCAGGCCATAACCATCAATGCCGCCAAGATGAGCTTCAAGGACAAGGATCTCGGCACCGTCGAGGTGGGTAAGCTCGCCGACCTGACGATCGTCGATGGCGACCCGATGCAGGACCTCAAGTACGCCGCTGCGGTGCACTGGGTCGTGAAGAACGGGGTCGTGTACACGCTCGACCAGATCATCGCGCCATTCAAGTCGCAGGTGCAGATGGCGGCTCGTCGCAAGGCGCTCGTCGCGTTCGACAAGGCCTGCAAGGAGGACTCGCGGAACTGCTACGCCGAGGCACACTCCGCTGGAGACTAAGGGCGCGCGCAACTTGCGGGAATCCGCAGCATCCCGCGTCGGGCGATCGTCGCCCGGCGCGGGAGCGCGCCGCAACGTTGTTCCTGATGGGCAGTAACGCTTTGTCATCTCAGTCCTCGGCGAAAATGTCACGCTGACGTCGACCCGACGAAAAGCCCGCCGATCAGGCCATTGGTGTCGGATATCCGTCGCGATGTCAGACGATGAGGTCCTCGATTTTGATCGGCAGCTCGCGGACGCGTACACCGGTAGCGTGGTGGACGGCGTTCGCGATGGCTGCCGCCATTCCCGCCAGCCCGATCTCGCCGATGCCGCGCGCTCCAAGCTCGTTCAGGTTCGTGTCGGGGAATTCCACGAAATGGACGTCCAGCGAGGGCACGTCGGCGTTTGCCGAGACGATATAGTCGGCGAGATTGGAATTGATCGGTGCGCCGTTGCGAGGATCGTATGAAGTCTCTTCGAACAGGCTCATACCGATGCCCATGACGATCGCGCCCTCGATCTGGTTGCGCCCGGCGAGCGGGTTGAGGATGCGGCCGGCGTCAATAACCGTGACCACGCGGCTCACGCGCAACCGCGCGATCTCTGGGTGCCACGTGACCTCCACGAAGTGCGCGCCGAACGAGTGACTGGAGAGCTTCGGCTTCGTTGCAAGGCCAAACGTTGCCTGGGAACTACCCAGGCCGGACACCGCACGAAGATTTCCCATCCGTAAAAAGTCCGCGAAGGATATGCCGCTCGAAGCGGGCTCGCCCTTAGGATGCACGAGTCCATTCGCGTATTCGAGCTCCGAGGCCTTCCGCCCGGCGAACTTCGAGCCCTGCGCTTGCACTGCCGTAGCAAGCAACGCATCGATCGCCTTTCCAGCCGCTTCCAAAACTGCAGGCACCGCGGAAGCGGTCACCATAGATCCACCGGAAATAGGGCCGGGGGGAAGTTGCGTATCCCCGAGCACGACTTCGATCTTGTCGATCGGCAAGCCCAGCCTCTCGCTGGCAAGCAGCGCGAGGACGGTATAGGTACCGGTGCCGATGTCCTGCGTAGCGCTGGACACGCGAGCAGTACCGTCATCGCGGAGCTCGACACTCGCGATGAACGCGAAGCGGTCCGCTATCCAGGAACAGGCCGCCATTCCCCACCCCAGCGTCACACCATCGCGATTCATCGAGCCCACTTCAGGGCTGCGTTTAGACCACCCGAACTTTTGCGCTCCCATCGATAGGCATTCCTTCATGTGCCGGGAAGAAAACCGGATCTTCAATCCTTCATCGATCTTCGGCTCGTTGACGAGACGGAGCTGGACCGGGTCCATCTTGAGCTTCAACGCCAACTCGTCCATCGCCGACTCGGTCGCCCACAGGCCCGGCACCGCACCCGGTCCGCGCATGGCGGTGGGTGTGCCCACGTGGCGGCGCGCCAGCGCAGACGTGATGCGCAGATTGGGGACGCTATACATGAACGGCGTGGCCTCGCCACAGTTCTCCTTGTAGTCGTCCAGGATCGACGTGTGGTTCACCCAATCCTGGCGCAGGGAAGTCAGCTTTCCGTCGCGCGTTGCGCTCAGCCGGATGCGCTGCGCTACGCGCGGCCGGTGCCCCACGGATTGAAACATCATCCGCCGGCTGACCACGAGCTTCACGGGCTTGCCGAGTTGCCGCGCGGCTGCCGCCGCGAGCGCCGACTGGGTCCAGGGAAAGAGCTTGCACCCGAAGCCCGAGCCCAGGAATTTCGAGACGACCCGGACTTTCTCCTTCGGCACGCCGAGCATCTGCGCGATCACGTTGCGATGGTTGACAACGCCTTGTGTCGTTTCGTACAGCGTAAACCCGGTTTCATCCCAGACGGCGACGGACGCATGCAGCTCGATGGGATTGTGAGTCTCGGGCGGCAGCTCGTACGTCTGGTCTATTTGGATCGCCGCCGCGGCGAACGCCTTCGCGGGGTTGCCACGCTCGCTTTCAACTTTTGGATTCGTCTCCGGCGCGAGCTGCCCTTCCACGTTCGGTTGTCGCGAGCGGTACGTGACCTTCACAGCATCCGCAGCCGCGGTCGCCTGCTCGAACGTGTCCGCGACCGCAAGCGCGACGTATTGTCCGTAGTAGCGGATAACGTCGTCCTCGAGCGGCAGCCGCGTCTCGTCGAGGTACGACATCTCCGCACCGAAACTTTGATCGACCTTCGCGCGAAACAGTTTGCCGATGCTATTGCGCAGGAACACCGCGCGCACGCCTGGCATCATCGAAGCGGCGCTGGTGTCAATCCGCTGAACTTCTCCGTTGGCAATCGTGGCGCAGACCGGAACAGCGTACAGCATGCCCGGGAAATTGTGGTCGGACGTGTACATGGCCTTGCCGCTCACCTTCAGCGGGCCGTCGACACGCGGCTGGGCCTTGCCGATGACAGACAGCGGGGCTTTTTGGGTTGCCGGCATGATGAATTCTCCTGACCTTGCTTACGCTGATTGGGTCGCTTGCTTCAGCGCGTAGACGAGGCAGCGCTTCACCAATTCCACCTTGAAGCCGTTTTGGCTCTGCGGCCTTGCGTCGCGAAGCGCGGCATCCGCCGCCCGTCGAAAGGCCGGTTCGCCCACTGGCTGCCCTGTGAGCAGCGATTCGGCCTCGGTCGACCTCCAGGGCTTCGTGCCGACCCCGCCCAAGGCCATTCGGGCGCGCGCCACCTTCCCATCGGCAACGGTGATCACCACCGCGGCCGAGGCGAGCGCGAATTCGTACGACGCCCGATCGCGCAGCTTCAGGTAGAAGGAACGGCTGCCCGGAGCCGGCGGCGCAAGCGTCACATGCGTGATCAAGTCGCCGGGCTCCAGCACCGTCTCACGCTGCGGCGTATTCCCAGGCAACACGTGAAAGTCCGCGATCGGGATGCTTCGCTCACCGTTGGTCCCTTGCACGTGGATGATCGCTTCCAGCGCCGCTATCGCCACGTTCATATCGGAGGGATTGGTGGCGATACAGTGCTCACTGGTGCCGAGGATGGCCAGCGTGCGGTTGGCTCCGCCGATGGCCGAGCAGCCTGTGCCGGGCTCACGCTTGTTGCATGGCGTCGACGTGTCGCGGAAGTACATGCATCGTGTCCGCTGCAGCAGGTTGCCGCCGGTGGTCGCCATGTTCCGGAGCTGCGCCGACGCGCCGGCCAGAAGGGCTTGGGATAGGACCGCATAGTCCCGTTGCACGATGGGATGCTGCGCCAGATCCGAATTGCGCACGATTCCGCCGATCCTCAGCCCTCCGTCGGGAAGCTGTTCGATCTTGTCAAGTGGCAGACCGTTGATGTCGACGACGTGAACGGGTTGCTCGACGTTCAGCTTCATCAAGTCGAGCAGTGTCGTTCCACCTGCGACAAAGCGGACGCTCGCACCGTGCTGTGCCGTGCTCGACCTTGCACTCGCGGCAATCGCGGCGGACGCAGTCTCGACTCGGAGGAATTCGAAGGATTGCATGGCGGCGCGCTCCTTAGGACTTGCCGCGGACTTGCTGGATGGCCGCGACGATATTTGGGTAGGCCCCACACCGGCAGATATTGCCGCTCATGGCTTCGCGCACATCGTCATCCTTCGGCCCGCAGGGTTCCTTGAGGAGCGCGACCGCGGACATGATCTGGCCGCACGTGCAATAGCCGCACTGATAGGCATCGTGCGCGACGAATGTCGATTGCACGGGATGGAGGGAGCCGGGCTGTCCGATACCCTCGATCGTCGTGATCTCGTCGCCTGAATGCATGACGGCCAGGCTTAGGCACGAGTTCACGCGCCTGCCATTGACATGCACGGTGCAGGCGCCGCACTGGCCGTGGTCGCAGCCTTTTTTGGTGCCGGTGAGGACAAGCTGTTCGCGCAGGCAGTCGAGCAGCGTCGTCCGGGGGTCGAGGCGGAGGCGGTGCTCGTTTCCATTGATGCGCAACGTCACGGGTACGGCGCCGTCGGCGCCGGCCTTCATCTCGGATCCCGCTGCTGAATTCATGGGTTGACCCACCAGGCTCTGCAAATTGATCACCGTGGCCACACCGACCGTGCCGGCAACCTCGTGTCCATTAGTTCTCTTCTGCAGCCGCAAGCGAGCGACCCCTCCCGCAAGAAGATTATCGAAACCGCTGGTGTCACGTCGATTTCAGCGCGCGGATCGAATAGTTACACTTGAAACCTGCCGGCCCATCGCCTCCGCGCACCGGCTGTTCGAGCTCGAAGGGAAGTTGATGAAACGGCGGTGGTGCCACGAAGTCGATTCATTACAGCTGCAACGTGCTACGACGGAGGCGAAACGAGGTGGAAACGCGGCAGGAGCCAAATAGGTACCAGCGCCACGTTTATCTTTTTGATGATACGCGCCTCGCGGAGTACCGATTTTACATTTTGGAAAAAGAGGAGCAGCTGCCATGGAAACCATCATTCCCATCGCCGATCTGCAATCGATCTATTCTGTCGCTGACGTGGACCGGGCGCTCGGAGATGGTGCAGCCCGGCACAACGAGGGCCTCAAGAGTTGGTACGACCGGATGCGGGAGCTGGGCGGGTCGCGCTACATCATCAAGCCGTCGACAACGACGGCGCTCGACGATCTCTGCGAAACATCGCCCAACTTCGTCAACGTCGTGGACGATCTGCGCAAGTATCTGGCGCTGGCGGTCGCCGGCAACGAAGCGGTGCAATTTACCCCCATGCTCCTTCTTGGCGAACCAGGATTGGGCAAAACCTACTTCGCGAAGAGGCTGGCCCGCGCGCTGGGTACCGGCTTCGAGTTCGTTTCGATGAGCTCGCTTACTGCGGGCTGGGTGCTGACCGGCGCTTCTGCGCAGTGGAACAATGCCCGCCCCGGCAAGATCGCGCAGACGCTCATAGAAAAAGAATATGCGAACCCCGTGGTCGTGCTCGACGAAGTCGACAAGGCGGGCGGCGATTCGCGCTACGACCCGATGGGCGCGCTATATGCGTTGCTCGAGCGCGATACCGCGTCGCACTTCAAGGACGAGTTCATCGACGTCGACATGGATGCCTCGCATATCCTCTGGGTCGCCACCGCAAACGATGAAAGCACGATCCCGGAACCTGTTTTGAACCGAATGAACGTCTACGTGGTCGAGCCGCCGGATGCGGATGGCGCGCGCAGCATCGCGCTGGCCATCTACCACGAAACCCTCGACGCCCATCACTGGCAATTTTCATATGAGCCGTCGGAATCCGTGCTGGAGCGCCTCTCAGCCTTACCGCCGCGGGACATGCGCAAGCTGCTTCTCGATGCCTTCGGTACGGCGCGGCTCGCCAACCGCGATTTCCTGCTTCCCGAGGACATTGACGCGAAAAAGCTCTGTGGCCGCAAGGCTCGCATCGGCTTTTAATAAGCACTTTTTTCGGCGTCTGCCGCGCGGCGGCGCTCGTGATGTCCTCGGATCGGCGGCAGACGCGGATACCTCATCCGAGCCCGGCTGCTCGCGCGATCAGAAACAGTCCTGCCCCGACGGCGAGGGCCCCGGTTGCTCGCGCGACGCGCTCACCGGCCGGTGCGAGACGCTCGACGGTGATGGCTGCCGCCACGACAGCCATCGCGCGCAGGTCCATGACGCCGATGACCAGGAGGATCGCCATCAGACCGGCACAGCAGTGGCTGCAGTGGAGGCCGAGGCGCAGGCCGTGTCGCCAGGCCGTGCCGGCGTCGGCCGGCAGCGTGCGGCCGCGCCCGGGTGCCTCCCGGCAGCAGGCGAGGTGACGCACCTTCCACGCGGCGAGCTGGAGGTAGCCGGCCATCAGGACGACCATACCGACCGCGATCGGTACCGCGCGCGCCAGCGCCGGCTGTTGCATCTCGACCGCCGCCAGCGCGACGCCCAGCGGAAAAGCGGCCATTCCGAACACGGTCCAGACGAAGAAGTAACCCGCAGCCACGAGTGCGGTCAGCCGATTGAGGCGCGTCTCGCCTGGTCTGCCAACGGCCTGGCGGTAGCGCCACAGCATCGGCGCCAGGGACGGCAGCATCATCGCCACCATCATCACGACCCACATGCCAAGGAACGACGCCGCGGCGCCGGGCCACGTCTGTCCAGGCATCCGCATCCACGCCATCGACATCGTCCAGCCGCCGGGCATCGGCATCTCGCCCGTCGCCGACATGGACGTGGACCAGACGATCGTTCCCCCCGCGCTGGCAGCGAAGAGCAGCGCCGAGATGCCAAAAAAAACTTGTCGGGAAGCGCGCTCGGAAACCATGTGTCGTGAGATCTCCAGTCCCGCGGTTGCGCCACGACAACCACGCCCCGGTTGCGCCACATCGACCACGACTTCGCTCAGCGCCTGTCGTACTCGTCGTGGCGGCGCCACCACATGCCCGTCTCGTTGCGCCCCTTGGGTGCGCGGTCGAGCCACTGGTACATGCCCCAGAGGCCGTCCAGTCCGCGCGCATAGGTGGAATAAACGTGGTAGACGACGCCGTCCTCGAGCACGAACCCGCTCATGCCCGGCCTCTCGCGCGTGTACGTGGCCGCGTCGGTTCCTGTCATGGCCGCGTTCTCGGCGACGGGCCCCTCGCCCTGTTTCGTTATTGAGTCGCCGATCCCCTGTAGCGTCCACGCCGCCTCGCGCCGATAGTTGTATTCGATGGCTCCCTCGTGTTGTTGCTCTTCAGTGGAGGAGGCGTTGAAGTCGAAGTTGAAGTCCCCAGCGAACGAGGATGCCCAGGGAAACGTCCAACTCATCCGCCGCTTGTACGCCTGCAGCTTCGCGAGCGGCGCCCGCGACACCGCCGAAAGCATGACGTCGTGATTGGCCAGGTGGACGACGAAGCCGTCGAACCCGTCCGCGATCGTCGAGCAGGTCGCACACCCCGCCGTGTAGTCGGGCCCGAACATGTAGTGGTACACGAGGAGCTGCGAGCGTCCTCTGAAGAGATCGGCGAGGGACGCTGTGCCCTCGTCGGTCTCGAAGCGGTACTCCTTGTCGATTCGAACCCAGGGCAGCTCCTGCCGCCGCCGCGCCAGCTCGTCGCTACGCCGCGTCAGCTCCTTCTCCGCCTCGAGCAGTTCCAGCCGGGCTGCAAGCCACTCCTCACGTGTCCCGGTTGTGTGCCGAGACGGATATCCAGCCGGGGAACCCGCGCTGTTCTGTTTGGCCAAGAGGCGCCTTCTTGCTTCCACCGACTCGCCCTTCAAAACGCCTTCATGCGTTGTCATGACAGCTCCTTGCTGTGTTGGTCGAGCGCGTAGATTAGCTTCGGCGACGGCGAACGGGGAGTAACAACTGTGACGGGTTTTGGTGGCGCCCGATCGCGGCTTAAGATGCGACATGGATTCGCTCCTCACGGCGGCAGCGAGGGCACTCAAGGCGGGCGATCCCCTGGGTGCGCTCAAGCGGATCGCGCTTCGGGACGACGCGCCCGCGCTCGCCCTGCGCGGGATCGCCATGGCACAGCTCGGCGAGCTTGCGAAAGCCAAGGTGCTCCTGCGGCGCGCGGCGCGTTCGTTCGGCCCGAGAGAGCGCGTGGAGCGCGCGCGATGCTTCACGGCCGAAGCCGAGGTGGCGCTCGCGTCGCGCGACCTCCGATGGCCGACGCATGCGCTCGACGAGGCCCGGCGCACGTTCGGCGCCCTGGGCGATCACGACAACAGACTTCACGCCGCGCTGCTTCAGATCCGCCGGCTGCTCTTGCTCGGCCGGGTGAACGAAGCGAGCGAAGCGCTCGACAACCTGGACCTTCGCGCGGTTCCGGCCATGCTGACAGCGAGGGGCGAGCTCGTCGCATTCGAGATCGCGCTGCGCCGCGGCCGCACCGCACCCGCTCGCGCGGCGCTTGCCCGCGCCCGTGCCGCAGCGGAACGTTCGGGCATCGAAGCGCTCCGCGCCGAAGTCGAGCGAGCCGAGCGTACGCTCGCGCTTCCGGCGGCACGCCTCATCGCGGGAGGCGAGGAACGACCGCTGGTGCTGGCGGAAGTCGAGACGCTGCTCGCTTCGCAGCACCTGATCGTCGATGCGTGCCGGCGGGTCGCACGCTCGGAGGGGCATGAAGTGCGCCTCGCGCGACGCCCGGTTCTGTTTACTCTCTTGCGCTCGCTGGCCGAAGCGTGGCCCGGCGAGGCGACCCGCGAGATGCTCTGCGAGCGCGCGTTCCGTGCCCGGCGCGTGAACGAGTCGCATCGCGCGCGGCTCCGCGTCGAGCTCGGCCGCCTGCGCAGGGAGCTTCGCTCGCTGGCCGACGTGCGGGCGACACCGGGTGGCTTCGCGCTCCTTCCCCGGTCGGGCGAAGTCCTGGTCCTCGCGCCGCCGATCGAGAGCCCGGACGCCGCGGTGCTCGCGCTCTTGGCCGATGGCGAAGCGTGGTCCACGTCGGCGCTCGCTCTGGCGCTCGCCTCGAGCCAGCGAACGGTGCAGCGCGCGCTCGGTGCCCTCGAGGCGTCCGGCAAGGTGCGCACGCTCGGTCGCGGCCGAGCGCGCCGCTGGCTCTCCGCACCGATCGGAGGATTCACGACGACGTTGTTACTCCCCGCGCCGCCCGGCATGGGCTAAGCTGATCGGTACGCGAAAGGAAGAGCGCATGGACAAAACGAGAGCCGGCGACACAAGCGGCGTGCAGGCAGCCGAGATCGTCCGCGAATACGGCCCGTTTTCGGATGCCTCGCATGTCGCCGGTGTAACGTTCGACGGTACTCACGTCTGGTTCGCCGCAGGTGACGCGCTCCGCGCGTTCGATCCGTCGAGTGGCCGGGCCGTGCGCGCAATCGACGTCGCAGCCGACGCCGGCACCGCGTTCGACGGGCGCTACTTATATCAGCTCGCGGACAATCGCATTCAGAAAATCGACCCCGCGACGGGAGCGGTGGTCGCGACCCTTCCGGCGCCCGGCAAGGGTCACGACTCGGGCCTGACGTGGGCCGAGGGCACGCTCTGGGTCGGCCAACACCGCGACCGGAAGATCCACCAGATCGACCCCCAGACGGGCGCGATCTTGCGCACTATCGAGTCGAACCGCTTCGTCACGGGAGTGACGTGGGTCGACGGCGAACTCTGGCATGGCACGTGGGAAGGCGACCAGAGCGAGATCCGCCGCGTCGATCCCGAGAGCGGCAAGGTTCTGGCCCGGCTCACCATGCCCGAAGGCGTGAATGTGTCGGGCCTCGAGTCCGACGGCGCCGACTTGTTTTACGCGGGCGGCGGTTCGAGTGGCAAAGTGCGCGCCGTGCGCCGTCCCAAGCGCATGCGTTGACGTTACGGCACGCAGCGCCGCACGATTGGCATGGCCCAGCGCTCAATAACTCCTGTGGTCCGCAAAACTGGATCAGAAGTATCGCTTGCCTGAGTTACGGGAGCGCACGCCGCTCCTATGGAGCGACCACCGGCAAAATCGCCAAGTGCCGGGTGTTCGTCGACGTTGACCTCGTCGAGCACATCCGCGCACAATACCTGCGGCGTATGTTGCAGAGTGAACGCAAGGAGTTGGAACCATGTCACTCTATAGACGCAAAGGTGCGACCTCAACTTCGCTTAGGTAGCTCGCCTGGCCAAGCCTGTTATCTTGGCAAAAACGCAGCCCTTCGAGAGAAGCGGCACATGCATTGCGCATGTCCAGGATTCCTAAGAGGCGAAAGCCTTTCGTGCGAGACGATCAGTCTTCATTCCGTCTCGTGCGCGCGTCCGCGCAGCGCGCGAGACCCCGGCTGCAGCGATGGAACCATGCAATGACCGCCGAAACACAACGAAGCGAACACGATCTGCTGGGCGATCGTGGCGTTCCCGCAACGGCCTATTACGGAGTGCACACGCTGCGCGCCGTAGAGAATTTCCCTATTACCGGGACGCCGATCTCCATCTATCCCGACTTGATCCGGTCGCTGGCCTGTATCAAGCAGGCGGCCGCGCTCGCCAACCACGAGCTCGGATTGCTCGATCGGGAAAAGACGGACGCCATCGTCAAGGCCTGCGAGGAGATCCGTGCCGGTAAGCTCCACGCGCAGTTCGTGGTCGATGTGATTCAGGGCGGGGCGGGCACGTCCACCAACATGAACGCGAACGAGGTCATCGCCAACCTTGCACTCGAGCATCTCGGGCACCAGCGGGGCGAGTACAAATATCTGCACCCCAACGAACACGTCAACATGAGCCAGAGTACCAACGACGTGTATCCGACGTCGCTGAAGATTGCGGCATATTTCGGCATCCACGGTCTGGTCGACGCGATGGCCGTGTTGCGCCGGGCATTCGAGACCAAGGCAGAGGAATTCAAGGACGTGCTCAAGATGGGCCGGACCCAGCTTCAGGACGCCGTGCCGATGACGCTGGGTCAGGAATTCTCGACCTATGCAGTGATGCTGGGCGAGGACGAGGAGCGCCTGAAAGAGGCGGTCATGCTGATTTGCGAGATCAACTTGGGCGCGACCGCGATCGGCACTGGCATCAATGCGCACCCCGACTACGCAGCCCTGGTCTGCCGGCGCCTGGCGGATATCACGGGGATTCCGCTGGTCACCGCACCCAACCTGGTGGAGGCCACCCAGGACTGCGGCGCCTTTGTCCAGCTCTCGGGCGTGCTGAAACGCGTCGCGGTGAAGCTGTCGAAGACCTGCAACGATCTGCGGCTATTGTCCAGCGGGCCGCGGGCGGGCTTGGGCGAGATCAACCTGCCGCCGATGCAGGCAGGATCGAGCATAATGCCCGGCAAAGTGAATCCGGTCATTCCCGAGGTCGTCAACCAGATCGCTTTCGAAGTCATCGGCAATGACGTGACGGTGAGTTTCGCCGCGGAGGCAGGGCAGCTGCAGTTGAACGCCTTCGAACCCATCATCGCGCACAGCCTGTTCAAGAGCGTCACGCATCTGCGCAACGGCTGCCTCACGCTGGCGGAACGCTGCGTCAAAGGCATCACCGCCAATCGCGCGCGCCTGCGCTCCATGGTCGAGAATTCGATCGGCGTGGTGACGGCGCTTAACCCGTACATTGGCTACGCCAACGCTACCGAAGTGGCACAGGAGGCGCTGGTGTCAGGCCGGAGTGTCTACGAACTGGTATTGGAGAAGAAGCTGTTATCCAAAGAGCAACTCGACGAGATTTTGCAACCCGAAGTGTTGACCCAGCCGCGCGCCCTGTTGAAGTCGAGGGAATAGGCCCGCGGCACAGTATTCTTGATTTCGCTGACCAGGAGGAACGATGAAGATCGACCACAGGCATCAACGTCTATTCGTGGCATTTTGCATGGGGCTGGCGCTGCTGTTCGCCGCGCCCGCAGTCTGGGCGAGGGAAGCCGGCAAGCTCGCCAACGTGACGATCCTGGCTACCGGCGGCACGATCGCCGGCACCGGTGCGACGAGCACCACGACCGTCGGTTATACCGCGGCGACGGTCGGCGTACAGCGCCTGATCGAGGCCGTCCCGGAGTTGAAAAAAGCCGCCAATGTCAAGGGCGAGCAGGTATTTCAGATCGCCAGCGAGAATATGAATAACGAGTCCTGGCTCAAGCTCGCCAAACGCGTCAACGAACTGCTTGCGCAGAGCGACGTTGACGGCATTGTCATCACCCACGGCACCGACACGATCGAGGAGACCGCGTATTTCCTCAATTTGGTGGTCAAGAGCCGGAAGCCGGTAGTGATCGTCGGCGCAATGCGGCCGTCGACTGCGATTTCTGCCGACGGACCCATCAATCTCTACAACGCAGTAACTCTCGCGGGCAGCGATGAGGCCGTGGGCAAGGGCGTGCTCGTGGTGCTCAACGATCAGATCAACGGCGCGCGGGACGTGACCAAGACCAACACGGCCAACACCGACACGTTCCGCAGCTGGGAATTGGGTTTCCTGGGCTATATGCAGGATAACAAGCCGCACTTCTACCGGGTGTCGACGCGCAAGCACACCGCCGATACCGAGTTTGACGTTTCGAAGCTGGACGTGCTGCCCGCCGTGGATATCGTCTACGGCTACGCCAACATGAACCGGATCCCGGTCGACGCATTTGTCGCAGCCGGCGACAAAGGAATCGTGCACGCCGGGGTAGGCGACGGAAGCCTGGCGCGGCCGGCGGTCGAGCCCGCCCTGATCGAGGCCCGCAAAAAGGGCGTGATCATTGTGCGATCGAGCCGCGTCGGTAATGGCATCGTCGCCCGCAACGGCGAGGCCAAGGATGACGAGCTGGATTTCGTCGTCTCGGACACGCTCAATCCACAAAAGGCACGCATCCTGTTGATGCTGGCCCTCACCAAGACCAGCGATGCGAAGGAAATACAGCGCATGTTCTACACGTACTGATACGACGTGGCGGGGCGCGATTCCAACGCGAAATCGCGCATTCTCTGCGCGCGGGCCGCACAATGGTCGCAGTGAGGACGCCGCGATAGCAATTTCACGCGTGGCAAGGTGGACAAGGCATCAGCAGCGAATCGAAGAAAGCATACAGCTATACCTGGACGCGCTGGAGACTGCCGACCGCATCGCAATCGGTCTCGGACTAATGGAGGATACGGTGCCAATTAATGCAGGTCACCGATATGCCCGCTGATAAACGACAGATCAAGCAGCGCCGCAGCGGAAATTGATCCGTCAACCATCCGTTGGGCCTGCCAGAATTGAAGTTGCCTTTGGATGTCGGCAACGTCAAGTCGGCCGAGCCGATCGGACCAAGGTATTAGGTATGCGCGAAGCTCTGCCGGCATACCACTATGGCGCGCCATGAGAGCAAGATATTCATCGTAATGCGCACCTTTGATGACCTCACTCCCATCGCCACGTTGAAGAAAGGTTTGGTCGTATTCGGCGGCGCCTCGCTGGTAAGCGCGCACGAATTTCTCGACGAGCGCACGACGGTCTTGAATCGTTTGTCCACTCGTGAAGACGACACTCTCCTGCCAGGGTGTCTCGTCGCCAACCCGCCGCAGGGTTACCGTCTTTGTTGATGATCCCAGTTGCATTGCGGCGACCGCCGGCACCAGCGCTGCGTCGACCTGTCCGCGCGCCAATGCGGTCATCGCTTTTGCCGGCGTTTGTAGCCACGCTATTCTTACGTTGCGCAGATCGAACGCGTATTTTGTCGCAATCTGCGCCAACGCGTAATGTAAGCCAGCCCCTGCAGTTGTCATGCCGACGCGCTTACCAGGCATATCCTGCCACGTCCGCAATCCCGCATCGTATGCCTTCTTCGCGATAACAAGCGTGTTTCCAGGATAGCCGGCCTGGTCACCTTCGTACGACGCGAGCATTTTTAGATCGTGTGTGGCGGAAAAGGCAAAATACGACGCAGTGAGTGTGGTGACACCCATATCCAAGGCACCCGACGCGACCGCCGCCGGTACCCGTGCGTCCGAATCGAAAAACTCCAAACGCGCATCAAGACCTTCGGCAGCAAAGTATCCCGCTAACGCCGCTATATACATGGGTCCGGTGCTGGCGTCGCGGCCCAACCCGACCCGGACGAGTGCCAATTCTTCGGCGGCGACATCGAGCGATATGGCGAAGGCGCAAAATACGACGAGCAATCTGATCAAGTTATTCTCTGTGCACATAACGGCGCGGAATCGCTCGACGACGCGCCAAAAAGGCGGCGACCATCGGCCGCCGTCAAAGGAACCTCGCGATAAGCTAGTTGCAGAATTGCTGTATACGCGATGCCTTACCTGGGTTGAACCAACGCGGATCACCGGGGTTGTAGACCATCGGCTTGAGAAAATCGTTGGGGTCCGTCATCCAACGAATCTCAGGTCGATACGCAACCTGCTCGGCGTCAAGGGTCTGCAGATAGGACTTCTTGAACTCCAGCGAAGAGCTGACCGCGGCGACATTCGTCATGTGGAGCGGGATGAAGATCTGCGGCTTGATGTGCTGTTGATACAGGACAGGGTCGCGCACGCCGTTCGTCGCAAAGCCTGCACTTACGATCGAACCCAGCTCGAGATCAGTCTGTGGCAGCGACTCCATGATGGAGAACAGGTGCGCACCAATTGCCGGAGATGGCAGCCCGGGGTCGGAACCAGCACCTTCTTTCAGCGGGCCGGTCGTGTTATGCCATGCGAAGTTGAAGTTGTATCCACTGCGAAGTACGAACTGATAGTACAGACTTATGGCACCGCCGGGGCTTCCCGGTATGGTACCGAATCCCGTCGTCGTCAAGTCCACCTGACCCGGCTGCGGCGTAACCCGGGCATCGTTACCAGAACAGCCCTCCAACCTCGTTGTGGTCGCTGGGGTGACGCAAGTCCCCAGCGGGTAGATTTGCGTCTCCCGCGAATCGGAACTGTTAATCACCGGGACAAACGGAATTGACGGGTCGGTCGGAACGGTACCGGAGTGAATGTGCTTGAAAGCGATTATGCAGGCCAGCGGTTCCAACTGTGTAAGGTGCACGATTTGCGTGCCGGGGACAGAGCCACGCGCCACAACTGGTATGCAGTTCACGGGATTGCCATCGGGAATGATCCTGACGCCGCCGTTGGCAGTATTCGGGTCGTTGAACATCCGAGCCACATCCGCCTGCATGACATCGCACGTTTCCGGTGACGCGTAGATCGGTATGTTCAGCTGTTTCGCGATGTAGGCGGCGTTGTCGGCGTGATCGCCATGCCCATGTCCCAGGAAAATCGCTTCAGGATGCAGATCCACCAAATCCTGGACGTTGATCGGGCTGCGCCGCAGATCCGAGACATTGGGAGGCGGCGGCAGCTCGAGCCGGCCGATGTACGTGTCGAGCAAGACAATGCGTCCTTCAATGGACACCGCGAAAGACGCATTGGTGGTCCACGAGAGCAGGACTTCGTTCTTCTTGACGGCTCCGGTATTGGCGTCGACGTTTTCCGCGCCGAAGAATTTTTGCCGGGCGGCGATGATTGCGGGATCCGCCGCCGCAAACCCGCTCCATATGAGAATGAATAGGGCCAACGATATAACGGTGAAATGGGCTCCTCTGTGGTTCATGAAACATCCTCCTATACGTGAAACACGCAAGCCGTCTCAACACGGCGGAAATCGAGATCGCTATCCTCGATCGCCAGTGCCTTGACCGGCGCGTGCCCAACTGTACGCTGCTCGCCGCCCAGCTTGCCGACCTTTCAGCAGCGCCGTAACGCCGAAGGCCGACTCCTCGCGTGAACCTTCACGCGGCAGGATGCAGATCGCGAGCTGGGTAAGTAATATGTTGCGCAATTAGAACATGTCACAGAACTAGTTTGTCAAACCGGCACTCAACGCTCTCGCAAGGCCGGCTTGAAACGCCGGCGCCGCATCGGCTGGCAACAACATCCGCTGTGCCACCATATTCTCGATCGCAAACAGCAGCGTGTAATAATATCCCTCGAACGTGCCGTAGCGCTCCGCGATCGACGGGCGCGGATCGCCGGCGGCCATGCGGGCGGCAGCGGTAAGCTGGAGAGGTATCTGCTGCCCTGTACCCTCGCAGCCGTCGTTCAAACCAAAGGCAGCCGAGCGAAGCGCCCAACCGGTATAGGTCGCCAATGGAACGGCAACTTCCGGCATTTTGAATCCGGCAATATCGTTGCCGTCGGCATCGACCATCGGAACGAAGCTGGGATAGATCTTACCGTTCAACGGATTGTTCTCATACGGCGGGGTGATAACCGGCGGATTGATGTCCATAATCCCTTGGGCAATGCGCGGACCATAGTTGAACAAATAGCGCGTCGACTCCAATCCAGTCACTGTGACGCCGGGGATCTTCGGGAATGCCGCCACGACCTGCGCCGGGGTGACGAGCGTGCCATCGGAAAAGCGCGGCAGAAAGCTGGGCGGCATTGGCGTGCCATTGTTTACGAACTGATCCATGGCGACGAGCAGCGCTCGATGGACTGGAGTGGAGTCAATCGGGTTTTGAAGCTGCTGGCAGGCGCCCTTGATGGTCCCGTTGCCCGTACCGTGCTGGTGACTGGACATAAAATAAATAGGGGTCATGGGATTGGGCGCAATATCGACGGTGCCTGCCGGATCGGTGTGAAACAGCGACGCGGCCTTGACCCAGTACTCGTTTGCAGAATAGATCTCCGCGGCTACTGGACAGGTGTTGGTCGCGGTGCAACGCGCATAGCGACTATCGGTCTTGCCGGTGATCGGGTCGGTCATCATCGTGTTGGCAAACGGGAATACGCCCTCTTGGTAGAGATGATGCTGGCGATTCCGCTCGGTCCGCCCAGGCTGGGAGAAGCGAAGGTTCATGTTGACCCCGTCGGCGGCGCCGATCCACATATCCATGCCGTCGAACACTTTCCTGTTCAATTCATCCGCGTTGAAGCCGAGACTTACAAAGTCGTTAAGCATCCGCGTTGGCTGCGAGACGCTGTAGCTGTATATGCGCTGCACGTCTCCAGCCATCGGGTTGGGATTTCCAGCATCGTCCTTCGTAGCGTAGCGAAGGAAGGAGGCAAAATCACGCACTGCCGCGAATCCGACGGCATTGACCGTTGGATCTTTTCCGGTATAGGTGAATTCATAGATGCTACCCTGCGCAAACGCCGTCCCCGCGGGCAGCAACTGAATCGCAGTTCCGTCGTTGGTGATTACCCCCGTCGTTACTTTGGTGTACGCCCAGCCGCTCGCAGGGATCACGGTAGGCACGTCATTGAGATGGGCCTTTACCGTCAGTTTCGCCTGGGTCTGGTCGAGCGTGTTAGGCGTGTATGTCAGCGTCGAAGCCATCGTCGTATTGTTGTCGTTTTCGATGTACTCATACACCGGACCTGTAATCGACGTGCCGTCTGCGTTTTTTGCGACCGGCAGCGTGATCGTCGAGTTGAAAGCGGCGCTGTTTTGTCCAGCCGCTTGATCCCAGCCGGACCACGCTAGCGTGTAACCCATTGGATTCAGGAATGCGCCGCCGGGATTGGTTGTAGTCGCTGGATCGTTTCCGCCTGTTGTCAGATTGAAGGTTCCGCTCAGCTTAGTGCCTCGATTCGGCGCCTCATAGAAGATCTTGTGGTTACCCTTAGTCAGGTCGATCGGTTTAAGGATGTAGAACGCAAACGAATACTGGACGTTTCCGTCGGGCAATCGTGGCGCCAGCGCAATGTCGACGATCCCCGCGTTGTGCGCATCGGTCGGGCTGATTTCGGCGGTCATCGTGCCGGCAATTTTCTCGTACTGGCCGACTCCCGGGAAAGAGAAACCACCGTACGTCGGCGATTCATGCGTTGTGATATTGATTGCGGTAACGCGCGCGTCGACGGTGGTGGCAAAAAGCACCGCTCCTGTCATTGCTAACGCACAGGCAAGGCTAGGGGCGACGAGCTTGCACTTATGGAGTTGCGGCGTGCTACCACGTGCCGTGCCGTTTGATTTCTTACTCATGACTTCCTCCTCCAGACGGACTATTTGGCATAGGGTCAAACTTGCTCGGCTGCCAATGCGGCTTCCCGAGGACCTCCCGCAACGCGAAAAACCAACCGCTTCTCGCGCCAGCGTTGACCGACTACTGCGCAATGGCGCAACGATGTACGTCCATTGTCAATACCAGAATAGCCCAATGTTCGATTGTCAACCACCCAATTTGTAACCATTTCTTTCTTGCACGCCGTCGACGTTGACGGTGACAACCCTGTGGGGGAATTGGGGCCTCGTTGCGCTTCGACTGAGGCAGTCGCAGCGCTTGGCTCTTAGTACGAGCGTGGGAGGTAGGCGCCCCGAAATCGGCAATACCGCCGCCGAAGGCGCTCGACATGCCGTCACCGAGACCGGAGGGCCCGGATCACCGGACGTGGGCCTTAGCGCCGCTTGACGGCCTTCACCATCCGCGCACGGGCTGCCTCGATGTGGGTGCGCATTGCCGCCGCCGCCCCTTCGGCGGAACCGGACTGGATCGCTTTCAGGATGTTCCAGTGCTCAACGTTCGACGGCACGGCGCCGCCGGCGTAGAGGCCCTGCAGTCGGAATAGATGAAGCTCCCGCGTAATACGCCGGTAGATCTCGGCAAGCCTGCCGTTACCCGCGTACGTGACCAGGAGGTCGTGGAAGCGCAGGTTGTTGGGATAGTAACGGCGGATGTCGCCTGCCTTCGCTTCCTTGTCCATCTTTCGCAAAAGCGTCTCGAGCGAGGCGTTTTCGTCGTCGCGCAGCGTGATCGCGAGCTTGCGCCCGACCTCGTCGTCGAGCGCCGCGCGCAAGTCGTAGAGCTCTTGCGCCTCGTCGATCGTGAGTCGCCGCACAAACGCCCCGCGGTTGCGCGTGAAAGAGACGAGGCCCTGCTCACCAAGCGCCTGCAGCGCTTCACGCAGCGGCCCTCGGCTCGTGCCGAAGCTGGCCGCGAGGATGCTCTCGTTCAGGCGCTCACCGGACGCGAGGTTCCCGTCGACGATCATTCGCTCGAGCTCGACCTTAAGCGCGGAAGTGAGCGAATGCTCTTGTACAAGGCTCAGTGGAGAAGGGGCCTGTCCGTCACCGGTTTCACGTTTTTTCATTGCTTGTTAACTGTCGACACTCGTTGAAAGGCAGTGTAACCTAGCGCCGGTTCAATGTCGATCCAGCGCGCACTTCGTTGCTCGACACCGCATGGGTCCGCCGTCGTTCGCCGAGCAGTTCGGCTCGACGCCACGATCCCAACACGAAAGAGAGAGGATCCATGAAACGTCTGATGTCCGGGGCCGCGCTCGCCGTCGCCCTCGTGCTCGCGAGCGGAAGCACGCTCGCGCAGCAGCCGATCGTCATCAAGTTCAGCCACGTCGTCGCGCAGAGCACGCCGAAGGGCCAAGCCGCGGAGCGCTTCAAGCAGCTCGCCGAGGAGCGCACCAACGGGCGCGTCAAGGTCGAGGTGTACCCGAACAGTCAGCTCTACAAGGATGGCGAGGAGGTGGATGCGCTACAGCTCGGCGCCGTGCAGATGCTCGCGCCTTCGACATCCAAGTTCGGTCCGCTCGGGCTGCCGCAGTTCGAGCTCTTCGACCTGCCGTACATCTTTCCCAATCGCGACGTGCTGCATCGCGTGACGCTGGGGCCGCTCGGCCGCGAGCTTTTCAAGAGCCTCGAAGCGAAAGGCATCGTCGGACTCGGCTACTGGGACAACGGCTTCAAGGTGATGAGCGCGAACAAGCCGCTGCACGTGCCCGCCGACTACAAGGGCCTCAAGATGCGCATCAAGTCGTCGAAGGTGCTCGATGCGCAGATGCGCGCGTTGGGCGTGCAGCCGCAAGTGATGGCGTTCTCCGAAGTCTACCTGGCGATGCAGACTGGCGTAGTCGACGGCTCCGAGAACAGCCTTCCCAATTTCCTGACCCAGAAGTTCTACGAGGTGCAGAAGTACCTCGCGCTCACCTACCACGGCTACGACGGCTACGCCGTCATCGTCAACAAGAAGTTCTGGGACGGACTGCCGGCCGATATCCGGTCGACGCTCAACACGGCGATCCAGGAAGCGACGACGTACGAGAACGAGCTCTCGCTCAAGGAGAACGACCAGGGCGTCGCCAAGATCAAGGCGACGGGTCGCGTGCAGGTGTACGACATCACGCCGGAGGAGCAGGCGGCGCTGAGGAAGGCGCTCCTACCGGTGCACAATACGATGGAATCGCGCATCGGCAAGCAGTGGATCGACGCGGTGTACAAGGAAGCGGCCGCGGTGGGCGTGCGCTACTGACCGCGCGCTTCGCACGCTCAAACACGGTGAACGCATAGGTCTCTAGAACTTTGTCGCGTCGAACCCTGTTTCCCTATAGATCTCGGCGAGGAGCGATTTCCCGACTCGGCCAGCCATTTCTGCGTGGACCTTCACGAGCGCAGTCTTCCACGCGCGCTTTTCGTCGGGTGTGAGCTCGATGACCTCTGTGCGTCCGGATCTGCGTATTGCTGCAAGTGCATCATCGTTCTCCTTTTTTGCGATTTCGTTTGCGTAGCGCGTCGCATCCTTCATTGCGCCTTCCAGCGTCGCGCGGACATCCGCCGGCAGAGCGTCCCAGAACTTCTTGTTCACGATCACGACGTAGCCGATGTACCCGTGATCGGTCAAAGTCACGTACTTCTGCACCTCGAACATCTTCTGCGTGTAGAAATTGGAGATGACGTTCTCGGTACCGTCCACGACCCCGGTCTGCAGAGCCTGATACACCTCCGATAGCGCCAATACCTGCGGCAGCGCGCCGAGCGCGCGCATTTGCGCATCGAGCACTTTCGACGACTGGATGCGCATCTTGAGGCCCTTCATGTCCTCGGGCTTGTGTAGCGGCTTATTCGCCGACATTGGCTTGAACCCGTTGTCCCAATACGCCAGCCCGACAACACCCTTCGCATCCAGCTTGCGGAGCAATGCTTGTCCAACCGGCCCGGTCGTGATCTTATGCACGTCGTCGTAGCTATCGAAGATGTACGGGAAGTCGAACACTTCGAATTCGCGGATCCCGAGTGGCCCGAATTTTGAGAGCGTCGGTGCGAGCATTTGTACCGCACCGAGTTGAAGCGCATCCAGCTCCTCGGCGTCTTTATAAAGCTGACTATTGGGATAGATGTCGATCTTGACCCGTCCCTGGGTCCGCTCTTCGGCGAGCTTTTTGAAGTACTCGGCCGCGCGACCTTTCGGCGTATGGGGCGCGACGACATGGCTGAACTTGATGACGATGGGTTGTTGCGCGCGCGCGGGTGCCGTGAAACCGGCCGCAATGCTTACCGCGAGAATCAATGCAAATAACGTCTTCACGAAACGCCTCCTCAATGACTTGTCGCTACGAACGAGTCCGGTTTTCGGTGTGCGCGAAGGACTGAGACACGCACATTGTGCGAGATCCACGACGTTTGCTCCGCGCACGCGCGCCGTCAGGCGTTAGGCCCGTACGCGAACTTGCCTGCGAAAGAACGCCAAAAAGCGGCATCAGCCCACACAACTGAATTGCGATAGGCGCGCACGGCAGCGCGTCGCAGCTTTCCAGGGCAACGCATCGTGATAGACCGTCACAAGCACGGGCGAACGAACCGATGCAGGTTGCAAAAGTGACGAAACCAGCGCATTCTGGCATCGAAACAATTTCACGATAAATGCAATGTCAGCCCGCATTCATGCTGATTTGGCATAGGGTTGCTGGCCTAAGCGCATGCCACTATTTTCCCGGAATGCCGCGTTCATCAGCGGCTAGCGAATTCCTGCCGTCTTTGTCGACGACACTGGAGCATGGTCTTTGCGCTGGGGTTCGCGTGGTCTCGAAGGCCACGCCGTGTGTGCGCGATGCGATTCCCCAATGCGACGATTGACAAATATTGGACCGATGCGCATTCAGCATCAATGTCGTCCTAAAAAGCATTTCCCCTTCGAGCAACGCATGGCCATACTCGAACCTGTTCGCAACAAGACCTCATGGTGCTCCATCGCTCCGCACTAAAAAGGGAAAACTGCCATGCGCGCAAGCATCATCGACTCTAAGATTTTGGGAAACATATTTACCACGGATGACATGCGCTTCGTCTGGTCAGACGAAAACCGGACTGCGCAGTATCTCGAAGTCGAGAAGGCACTTGCCAGCGTTCAAGGAAGCCTTGGCATCATTCCCCGCGAGGCTGCTGACGAGATCGTCAGGAACTGCGATATCGCGAAGATCGACATGGATAAGCTGCGCGCACAGACCGAGCGCATCGGCTATCCCGTGCTCGGCGTGGTGTCACAACTCAACGCACTTTGCCGAGATAAGCTCGGCGAATACTGCCACTGGGGCGCGACCACTCAAGACATCACAGATACGGCGACCGTCCTGCAGATTCGCGAGGGACTCGAGATCGTCGATGAGGACCTGATCGCTATTTCCGGATTACTCGCCGGTCTTGCTCGCCGATATCGAGACGTACCAGTGATCGGTCGTAGCAACCTCCAGCAAGCCATTCCCGTAACGTTCGGATTCAAGATGGCAGCAATCCTCGCAGGGATCGAGCGGCATCGCGAACGGCTCGCACAACTACGGCCTCGCGTTCTGATGGGGGAGTTCGGCGGTGCATGCGGCACCCTTGCGTCAATCGGGCCCGGTGCGCTTGAAATGCAGCGCGAGGTCATGAAAAAGCTCGGACTCGGGACGCCAAGCATCGCATGGCACACAGTGCGGGACACGATCGCTGAAGTGGGCGCTTTTCTCGGGCTTGTGGGGGGGTCGCTTGGCAAGATCGCAATGGATGTAAAGCTCATGATGCAGACGGAAGTCGGCGAGGTGTACGAGCCGTTTGCGCCGGCAAGGGGATCGAGCAGCACCATGCCGCAGAAGCGAAATCCAATCTCGAGTTGCTATATTCATGCCGCCATCTCCGTCGTCCGGCAACACGCGGCCGCGCTGATGGACGCAATGGTTGCAGACCATGAGCGGTCGACCGGGCCCTGGGAGATTGAGTGGATCGTGCTCCCGGAAGCATTTTGTCTGCTCGCGGGCGCCCTCAAGCAGGCCCGCTTTTTGCTGAGCGGGCTCGAGGTGGATGCGGTCAAGATGCGCGACAACATCGACATGACGGGAGGTCTGGTAATGTCCGAGGCGGTCATGATGGGTCTCGGCCCATATATCGGGCGACAGTATGCCCACGACCTCGTCTATGAGCTTTGTCGCGAGGCAATACGCGAGAGGCGACCACTGCTCGATATTCTTGCGGTTCATCCGGAGATCAGCGCGCATCTGGGCCGTGACGAACTCGCGGCGCTGTGCGACCCGGCTAATTATCTAGGTCACGCGCGTGCGATGATCGACGAGGTATTGCGTTGCGCGGCGATCAGGTCCACCGATAGACGTTTGCAGTCTCCCGCGAAAACGGACTCGTTGAGCGTTGCGTCCGACTGAACTCGCGCCGCTCGATATCCGAGACGCTGGAGTGCGTTGCAACCGTCACGTGCAAAACACATGCGGCAATGGCACCTGTTTGTCGCTTAGGCCTATGCTGAATCGGCATGAATGCTGCCCGACATTTCATTTCTCATCAACATCGTTGAGTGAGAGAATCCTCCAACCAGATCACGTTGTAGATTCGACCACGGCTCGTTATTTGAATTCACGCGGATCCGGTGGCAAGGCGCGGTTCCTGCCGCGGAGGAGGGGGACAAATTGTCGACAGTTGACAATATTCGGTGCAAATGCTCCGCCCCGATCGGCGCACACCCGGGTGTGGCCCGCATGATCGCGCGAGCACAGGAGCCAAACATTGAACAAGAAAGCGACCCATAAACACTCGTCTCGCGAACCAACTCGCGTCAGGCGCCAGCTACCGCAATTCACGTGATTCATCAGGTAAGGAGGAGAGAGATGCAAGCCAACAGGAATTTTTGCGGCGTCGGACTGAAACCAATGTGCTTTGGTTTTTCAGCGACGGTGTTCATGATCGCACTTTTGCTCGTGTCGGTTGCGGAAGCGCGCATCACCCAGCTCCAGGTCGTGCGCCTCGAGTCGCCGACGTTCGGAGGGATGACTTTCGGAACGGTCGGCGCATACGAGAAGATCACCGCGCGGGCGTTCGGCGAGATCGATCCGACGCTTCCCGGCAATGCGCTGATCACCGACATCCAATTTGCGCCCCGCAACGCCAGGGGGATGGTCGAGTACTCGACCGACGTTTTCATCCTCAAGCCCATCGATCCGACGAAAGGAAGCGGCAAGATTTTCTACGACGTCGTCAATCGCGGCAGCAAGGGCTCGTACACGACATTCAACCAGGCGCCCGCGCCGTCAGGTGTTGCCAACACCGACGCATCGGGCGCCGGCACCGGTCTTCTCATGCGCCGTGGCTATACGATCGTGTGGTCCGGCTGGGAGGACGCGTCCCTCATTGGAACGGGCGCCAACACGCTGACCGCGTCGCTGCCGGTCGCGCACAATCCCGACGGAAGCTCGATTGTCACCAATACAATCACCGAGCAGATCTTTGACAACGCTACGGGCACTGACGTCTCGTTGACATACGCCGCGGCCAATCTCGATCAGAGCCAAGCGTACATGGTGGTGCATAACCATACGCAGTTCGTCGGCGGACCACTCGTGAACCGGGTAACCGTGCCAACGAGCGTGTGGTCGTATGTCAACAATCTGACGGTACGGATCAATCGTGCGGACCCGTTCCTGGCGCCTTACGATCAGGGTGCGGCGTTCGAGTTCGTGTACCCCGCGAAGGATCCGATCGTACTTGCGCTCGGCTTCGCGGCCACTCGCGACTTGATGTCGTTCCTGAAGCACGATACTTCGACGCAAAATCCGGTGCGCAACGCGATCCAGTGGGCACTCGGACGCGGAGACTCGGAGAGCGGGCGCTACCTCAAAGGCCTTCTGTACTGGGGCTTCAACGCCGATGAAAACGGGCAGATCGTGTTCGACGGCTTGAGCCCGCACATTTCGGGCTCGCACTTTATCGCATCGAACGATCGCTTTGGCGACGCCAATGCGACCGGCCGCAGCTACCAGCGCCACTTGAGCGCCAAGATGGTGTTCCCGTTTACTTACGAGGTGCGCGCCAATCCGTTCACTCACGTGGTCGACGGCCTCCTGAAACGCTGCCTGACCAACAACACGTGCCCGAAGATTATGCACACCGACAGCGGCAACGAACCCTATCTCAAGCCGGTTTCGCTGATCACGACCGACGGCCCCGGCAACGGCACGACGCCGACAGATATTGCGCTTCCGGCCAACGTGCGCGTCTACACGATCGGTAACTCGCAGCACGCGCCGCAGGGCAGCGTCACGACGACGCCGAGCGGCACCTGCCAGCAGCCGGGCAACCCGAATCAGTGGGGGCCACACGTGAGGGCGCTCGGCATCGCGCTCGACGACTGGGTCGCGGCAGGCATCGCGCCGCCGACGAGCCGCTACGCGCGCGTGGATGACGGCACGCTCGTGCACTCGCTGCCGCAATCCGAGCTGGGATTCCCGGGCATCCCGGGCGTGACCTATACCGGTTGGTACAACCCGGTCGCCGAGCTCGACATGAGCGTACTACCGAACATGCCGATCCCCGGCCAGTCGTACACCATCCTCGTTCCGAAAACCGATAGTGACGGCAACAGCGTCTCCGGGATCCGGACGCCGGATGTGCAGGTGCCAATCGCGACGTACACCGGCTGGGCCTTGCGCCGTGCGCCGTTTGCCGGCAACGAAGATTGCGCGCTCACGGGTCAGTACATTCCGTTCCCTGTGACACGGGCGCAGCGCATCGCGAGCGGCGATCCGCGGCTGTCCGTCGAAGAGCGCTACGGAAGCATCGGCAACTACAACTTTCGCTACGCCGTCGCCGTGAAGCAGATGATGGCGGACCGGACGTTGTTGGCGGAGGACGGAGCGGCGATGGTGACTGCCGCGGTCGCGCGGGTTCGCCCGCTGCTGCCCGTCCAACCCACGAATCAAGCTGCTTGCCAGGCGCTCGCGACGGTGCAGATGGCCTCCTCGCAGTTCTCGTTGCCGACGAACGGCGCGGTCGTGACGTCTGCGACGTTCGTGCAAGCCACCGATCCGGGTAATTCGAATAGCGAGTACTGCAGGGTGATGGGCAGCATCAAGCCGGTCGATCCGTCCGCGCCCGACATCAGGTTCCAGGTGAACCTGCCATCAGCCTGGAACTTAAAGGCGCTCGGGTTCGGCGGCGGCGGATACGACGGGAGGATTCCGAACACCTTGACATATCCCGACCTGGGATCGCGGTCGATCAAGACGCCTCTCGCACTCGGCTACATCACTTACGCCGACGATTCCGGGCACCAGACAACCGATACGAACGACGCCTCGTTCGCGGTGAACGACGAAGCGCTCAACAACTTCGCGTACATGCACGTGAAGAAGGCGCGCGATGCGATGGCCGCGCTTTCGCAGGTGCGCTACGGGATCGCGCCCAAGCGCGTGTACTGGAACGGCGGCTCGACGGGCGGTCGCGAGGGACTCACGGGTGCGCTGCGGTTTCCGGAAGCGTTCGACGGCATCATCTCGAACTATCCCACCGCGAATTTCATGGGCTTGCGCCTGTGGGGTGCGGTGCTCGCGCACGCGGTCTATGACAACAACTCGGCGGGCTGGATTACGCCGACGATGGTCAACAAGATCGCTTCCGACACGCTGGGCGCGTGCGACACGCTGGATGGTGCCGCAGACGCTCTGGTGAGCAACATGGCAGCGTGCCGGGCCATTTCGCCTTCGTATCGCGCTGCGATCACGTGCCAGAATGGTGAAACCGGATATCCGCCAAACTGCCTGACGCAGGCGCAGCTCGGCACGATCGCCGTGTATCACGAGGGCTACTCGCTCCCGTACTCGCTCGCGAACAACATCTCGGACTATACCGGCTACAACGCGCTGGAGGGAATCACGATGGAGCTGGGTTCGCAAGCGGCGTACACCAATCCTGTCATCGACGGTCTGAACGCGCATCACGTCGCCCGTGCCGATCAATTCGTCAAGTACTTCGTCACGCGCGATCCGAACTTCAACCTGCTCAACTTCGATGCAATTCATCCCGGCGTGTGGCAGGACAGGATCGTGCTGCTCTCGAACACGATCGACGCGACGAATCCGGACCTGTCCGTGTTCAGGGCGAAAGGCGGCAGGATCCTGCTGATGCAAGGACTGGACGATCCGAGCGTGAGCCCGTATGCGAACGAGCGCGTGTACGTGAACGTCCGCGCGAGGATGGGCCAGGCGGCGACCGACAGCTTCATGCGCTTCTACATGGTGCCGGGGCTCGCGCACGGCAACGGGAAGTATCTGATCAACTGGGACAATCTCAACATTCTCGACAACTGGGTCGAGAACGGCGTCGCGCCTCCGGCCGTGGCGATCAGCGTCGACGGCAACACCGGCGCCAGTCGTTCGCGTCCGGTGTGCGTGTACCCGACGTGGCCGAAATACGTCGGGCCGGGATCGATCAACGATGCCGCGAACTACGTCTGCGCGAGCAGCTGACCGACGTAACGTCAGGCGTATTGCGCCCGTCCGCGGAAATCTCGGATGGGCGCAACCCGACCACACCTCACCGTTCCCTGCGAGTCGCGGCGCTCCGGCATCGATCAACGGCTTGCAGCGGCTGCTCTCGGCTTCGTAGATCGACGCACGGCGACTTCGCGCACCGTAGCTTCAAGCCGCCGGGCGAGCATGTCGTAGAAGATCTGTGTTGCCGGCGATAAATAGCCGTTCTTTCGTCGAACGAGCACGATGGTACGGCTGATCACCGGACGCACTAGCGGGATGCGCCGCACCATTGGATTCGTGCCTTCCTGGATCGTCGAAAAAGGAAGGACCGCGGCGCCGACGCCAGCCGACACGAGTCCCATGGCT